>OGQI01001336.1_pt1 | contig 17149 bp, 10 predicted proteins | sample 1553171 | NCBI WGS metagenome assembly OGQI01 (sample SAMEA2579988, study PRJEB22360) | human gut metagenome | biome: human gut; feature: human-associated habitat; material: faeces | place: Denmark | collected 2008/2010
GGCGTAAATTCCGCCGCCGGACACCGCCGCCGCGGTGGTAAGCCGACATATGCTGATTGACAAGCACAAGCCGCTTTTCGCTGTTTGACACGGGAAAATACGTCGCGGAAAAACAGCGGTCCAAATCGAAATATTTAGCAAAGCCTCCCGACACGGGATAAGAATATCTGACGCTTTTCTCCGCCTGCTTTGAGAAAAGGGTTACTATACCCGCGCGGGTTTTTCCGTGCGGGTCGTTCAACGGATACAAAAGATAAGCCGTGTGGAAATTTTCGGCATATACGGACGAATAGTCGCGGAATGCCTCTCTCGCCGCTTCAAGCTGATTTACCCCGCGCGCCCGGTGGGACTTTTCGTCCACCTCCTGAAACAGCATGAAATCGGGCTTCAACGCGCGGGCGGCGGAAAACGCTCCCTCCGTGTTGCGGACGACCGCTTCCCTGCTCGCCGCCTTGCCGTACTTTCCGCGTATGAGCATGTCGCCGTCAAGCATACGCCCCTTGTTCATGAAAAAGGAAAAATCCTTGTCGTATGCGCCGAAGCCTATGTTGTAGGTGCCCACGACATAGCTTTCTTTCGTGCGCACCTTTTCGGTTTCGGGGTTTTTTATTTCCAGCGTTTTTTCGTCCTCAATCCTGCGATATTGCAGCACGACGTAAAGCACGTAAACAATAGCAAACAATATTACGGCGGCGACGATGCCTGCGGCTATTTTAAAGAACATTTTTTCTCCCTCGCAAAATATTTTCCGCAAATACCCTTAGCGGCGGCGTATTCGGGGAACCCATTTTAACACCGTAAAAGCCGCCTGTCAATTGCAACGCGGCTGCCTTGTCTGAAAGTACGTCGGCGACGCGCGTTTTTTGCGGGCAAAATTTTTAAATCGGCGCGGTTGACGCACGGAAATATTCAAAGCAAAATCCCGCCTGAAAACCGCCGTTGACAATATGCAGTAAGTGTGATAAGATAACAATATAATTTTCTTTGAGCTGCGCGAACGACTCCCCCGCCGACAAACTAAGGACAAACGCAAGACGCCCGTTCCCGCAGTTTTTCAACTGTATTTAAAGAAAACTCTATTGTTCAAAAAGGAGGGAAGCATGAAAAAGAAAGCAGCCTTATTCAGTCTGACAATTTTACTGCTGTTTTTGGCAACAGGCTTGACGGCGTGCAACGAAAGAAACAGAATTTTTCGTTACGGTTATTGGCAATATATAGTCGTAGGCAAAGAATCCAGAATACCGAAAAACAAAAACGACAGCGTGATTGCCGTCGTCGGGCTTACCGAGTCGGGCGCAGAACAGCTCGCGCTCGACGTGCCGAGCGCCATAAACGGCACGGAAGTGGCATATTTAGGCTTTGAAAAATACGATATCGCTATCAATTATTATGCTATAACAAGCCGCAATCTGCTGCGACTGTATATACCCGAGAATATCTTATCGATTAAGCCGTATGTTTTTGAGTCTCTTTCCGCTCCCGACGCCAAGATTATTTACAACGGAGCGGCGGAACCGAGAGTTCATTTCAGCAGCTCCCCCGAAATTTACGTTTACAGGGAGCTCTACGAAAAAATCAAAAGCAAACACGCCGACTGTTTAGACGAAGAAGGCTCTACCGATTGCCCGTCATGTCCATGGATTTTGGAAACATTCGTACCTGCCAACGTAGCGTTTTTGAACAACTACTCCGCAGCAGTCAACAGAGGATATTTCAGGGCTGAGGACGTTGAAAGCGGCGAAAAGATTCCCGAGCCGCCCGCGCCCGAGCGCGAAGGATATGTTTTTACGGGCTGGTATACCGAAGCGGAAGCAATAAATCTGTGGGACTTCGATACAAAGGCGGAGATTCCCGACGGCGAAGAGCTGAGACTGTATGCAGGTTGGAAAAAGCTTTGATTTATAACCAAGCATAAAAAACCGAGCGGCAAAAATCCGTTTGCCGCTCTTTCTTTTTCGTTCAGTCGAATAAATATTCTTAAAATTTCCTTTTGTGATATATCGATTGGTCAGTCGCAGCGCTCGTGAACACGAAAAAAAATTAAAAGCGCGCTAAAAGCCGTTTTCTTTAAAAAACAAAATAGATAACAAAAAAACAGCAATGGGCAAGGATATTTTTCGTTAAATATCGGAAAAAGGCGCGGGAAAATAAATATATTTCCGCGCCTGTAATTATTTACCGTCAGCCTTTGATTGCATCGACAGGCTTCATCTTGATGATTTTTCTGAGCGGAATCAACGCCGCCAAAACAGGAATTCCTATACATGCGATTAAGGAGAACAGAAATGTCCAAACGTCGTATCTTAACCACAGGATACCTTCCAGCGTTATGTCGCACATAAGCTGATTCGTTACCGCAACCGCCCCGAATATAAGTGCGGTGGCTAACACTAAGGTAATCAGTGCCAAAATCAATATCTTAATCAGATAAATTTTCACTACGTCGCCCGCCTGTATTCCCATAGCCCGCAAGATTCCTATTTCCCGCTTCTGATTGAGTATCGAATATGAAATCACGTTTATAATCATCAGGATGGTTATGACCAAAAGCACTGCGGCAAGTAGGGCAAAAATAATCGCGAATTGTAAGAATATAGGCTCCTGTTCATATACCTTAATCGAAAATCCGGATAAAGGCAAAACGCCGTCTTTTCTCAGTTTTCTAAAAAGTGTTCTATAATTGACAGACGGTTCTGTTTTTAATAACGCTCCCTTTTCTCCGAATCCAAATCCGCAAGCATAAAAATCCGTAGTTTCGTCTTTGGACATATATATACCGGGACGATCATTATTTCCCTCGGCGTCATAAAAAATCGGCTCATAATACACTCCTGCCAGAATCATATCGTCTAATACTACCAGCGCTTCCGATTCGCCTTGCTCCCTGAGGCTCATGGTAAATGTTTCGCCGATATACTCGGGGCGTGTATTGTTGACGTAATCCGGTTCAAAATATTTCCGATACAAATCGGCTGAAAATACTACCTCGCGTCCCTTCGGCTGATACGTTTCCGTCCCGTTTGCAGTTACGCAATTTTCAACTGCTTCATCATAAATAAAGAAATATTGCAGGTCTTTTACAGAGCTATTATGCGTAATCTCAAACTCCAACGGGTGATTGACCTGTAAATCTTCCTCCTCATGCGTTGCATCTTGATACTCGTTTACTAAAAACCGTTTTTCATATTTTACCGCGCCTTTTTTTGAAATAAACATAGTGGCATACGAGCATGCCTCGGCTTTTTCTTTTTCAAGTTCCGTCAAATCTTCCTTTAAAGCCAGATAATAATATGGTTCAATATGCGGATTCGGCAATTGTACGTAAACATATTCATAATAATTGAGAAAATCTGTTTTTACTACGCCTGCTATTTTCAAGCCGGCACAATTTCCATTGGGTATTTGTACGCCTATATATTGACTGTAATTTTCGGCAATTTCTTCCAATTCCAATAAATAGTGTAAATTTAAATCTGTCACATAGCAATCATTATCCTCAATGAGTTCTACCGCTCCGTCATAAAATTCATAACCCATATCCGTTACTTCGGATTTTTGCCCGACAAAAACCACAGCGCCCAAGTTTGAACTGAAAATCTTGCGTGCCCCTATCTCATCCACCGTTTTTTCGGCAAGCCTCAGCCTCCTATTATTGCTTGTTGGAGGTAGAATTCCTTTTCTGGTTTGAATTAATATAATGTGTTCTGCGCCGCTTTTTTGATACGTATCTGCCAAAACGTAAGAGGAATCAAAACGCGCAAACAACTGGCTCCACAACAGGACGGTCATAGATAAAAACAGCAGAATCAAGGCGGCAATGGAGCGTCCCTTCTGGTAAGCGAGATTTTTTACGCCTCTCTTTACTATCTCCCGAGAGGGCAGCCGCTTGACAGCTTTTTCTTCTTTGGCTTCCGTCATTGCCTGCCCGGTATACGGAGCGCTGTCCGACACGATTTCTCCGTCCGAGAGTTCGATTACGCGCTCGCCGTATTTATTTGCGGCTTCCCTGTCGTGCGTAACCACAACGACCAGACGCTTTTCGGATACCTTTTTCAGCAACTCAAAGATTTCTTTTCCGGTCGCGCTGTCTAAATTGCCCGTCGGTTCATCCGCCAATATGACTGCCGAATTTTTTGCCAATGCACGCGCTACGGCTACCCGCTGTTTCTGCCCTCCGGACAATTCGTTTGCGTAGCGGTCTGCATATTCCGCCAATCCAACGTCCTCCAATGCGCTTGAAACGTCTAAGATTTCATGCGAAAGCACACCGGCAAGACGTATATTCTCCGTTACCGTATCGTTTTCCAGAAGATTATACTCCTGAAAAACGAATCCGATATACTTTGAACGATATGCGTCTGCAAGGGTGGGATTGTTAAGGTCTGTTTCCCGTCCGTAAATGGACAGCGTTCCGGACGTCGGCGTATCTACTGCTCCTATCATGTTCAGAAGCGTAGTTTTGCCGCATCCGCTTTTCCCCACGATAAAGATAAGCCCTTTTTCCGGCAACTCTAAAGTAACATTTTTCAATGCCTCTATGCTGTTTCCGGATTTTGACCTGTATTCTTTTGTGAGCGCTTTTAACTCTAACATCTTTACTTCCTTGTTTTTACAGGAGCAGTTGCCTGCTCCTGTAATTTGCTAAACTGATTGTTTGTGAAAATAATTGGATAATAACCGTTTTTTACGAAATTGTCCATACCTTGCCGCTACTCCGTAAGGAAAGACAATGAAGTAAATAAACTTATCGAATAATTTATATTATAAATTTTTTTACGGATTTTACAAACGATTTTTGTCGGAAAACGGTTTGGCGCGATACTTTCGACAATTCGCCCGATTTTTCTTAAAATTTTCCTTTCTCATTTCAAAATTGTGGATTTTTCGCTCATGCGCATATTACTCCACCGTTAATTTTTATTAAACTCTTTAATCAACAATTCTAAAACATGTATTTGTTCTTTATTTAATTTTTTAATAGCCTCTGTAAGCTCCTTGTTTTTTACGTCGATTTGAGTATCTTCGTCAAACGCAAAGAAATAAGAAAGCGATACCCCCAAATAATCGCAGATTTTTTCGATTGACCTCAATGACGGAGTTCTGTTTCTGTCTCTCGTCGCGTTTTTCTTCCATTGATATATAGTCGAAGATATATCCGCATTCTCTTTTAATTGATATACGGAAATACCTTTTTCTATTCTTAATTGCTCAATTCTGGCGATAACCTTTTTCTTATCCATAGATAAATATCCTTAATCATTTCCATACAACATATTAAGGTATATTTATCACCGATATAAAATATTTCATACGCCTAAATCGGTAGTAAAAATCATCTCAGACTTAACGTTCGCCGACGCACCGAAAAAAGGCGGTTCAGAGAGATTTTGAGCGTCTGAAATACGGTTTTAAAAGTCCGCGGGAAGACGGATAAATTACTGTTAAAATCAGCCAAAGACTTTTTTGAAATCCGATCGTCCGCATTTATCTGCAATTTTAACGGTTCGGAGCCATTTTGTATAAGCGCTGTTTTCTTTTACAACCCAAAAGGAAAAGCAATAGGACATCGGTGGACAAGGATTTTTTTTCGTGATATAATACCGCAAAAAGACAGGAGAAAAAATAGCTTATGCTCAAAGCGGTTTTTTTGGATTATACAGGCACGTTGATGCAGGAAGAAAGCCCTTACGCCTTGCAAATGGTAAAAATGATTACGGACGGCGGCGTCGCTTTAAAGGACAAAAGCGTCAAAGAGGTCATAAAGCTTTGGTGGAGCCTGATTAAAAATCTCGAAAGCGGCAGCTATCTCGACGACTATCTGACGGAGGACGAGATTATCGACCGTGCCGTGGCAATATTGGAAAGCGATTACGATGTAAAAATCGACCTCGAAGCCTTCCGCGCTCTCGCCCATAAATTTTGGTCAAGCTCCCCCGCTTTCGGCGACGTAAAGCCCTTCTTTGAAAAATGCCCCTTGCCGATTTACATCATCACCAACAACGGGGAAGAGTACGTTTCCGCATTTTTGAAAAACAACGGTCTGCATTGCGCAGGCATCGTGTGCGGAGACATGGTAAAAGCATATAAACCGCGCAAGGAGCTTTTCGGAAAGGCGCTTGAAATCAGCGGCTGCGATTCGCACGAGGTTATCCACGTAGGCGATTCCTTGCAGTCGGACGTGCAGGGCGCTATGTCTGTCGGCATAAAAGCCTGTCTGTTGGACAGAAAAGCGGCAAACACGCCTGCAAATACGCAGGAAGGATATGTTGTCTGCTCCTCTCTGACTGAGACGCTGACGCTGCTTTAAAATAAATAAAAAACAATTTTACAGCGGCTGCATTTTTGCAGCCGCTGTTTCTTTCCGTCCGTCGGGATTTTTTGCCGAAACTCATTTTGTCGGCAGCCGCACGATAAAAACCGAGCCTTTTTTCAATTGACTTTCTACCGCGATATGTCCGTTGCACAAATCGACGATACGCTTGACCAAAGTCAAGCCCAATCCGTTGCCTTCCTTTGCATGCGATTTATCCGCTTGATAAAATTTTTCAAAGATATGTCTTTGAGCTTCTTCTTCCATTCCGCAGCCGCTGTCCGCAATCACAACGACAACTTCGCCGTCTGCCTCCTCCATAGAAATTTTTACGGTTTGATTTTCATGGGAAAATTTGATTGCATTGCCGATTAAATTAAACCAAACATGATACAGCAGCCCCTCGTTGCCGAAGAAGTCCGTTTTGGGCAGCGCAATATCGAAATCGAGATGTTTTACGCTCCACTCGTTTTCAAGCGAAAGAACGGTTTTTCGGATTTGCTCGTCCAAGCGATAATATTTTTTATTGGGAATAACGCTTTGGTTTTCCAGCTTTGAAAGCCAAAGAATATTGCCCGTAAGCTCGGACAGCTTGCGCGCGTTGCCCGCGATTTTATCCAGATAGTCTTTTCTTTGTTTCTCTGTAAGCTCCCGATTGCGCAAGAGAGCGGCGTATCCCTCGATTGCGGTAAGCGGCGTTTTGAACTCATGCGAAACATTCGCGATAAAATCGGAGCGCAGTGTTTCAATTCCCGAAAGCTCCCGCGTCATTGCATTGAAGTTTTCGTACATGCGGGAAATTTCCCTTACCTTTGTTTTTTCATCCAAGCGAATGGAAAAATCGCCCTTTGCAACAGTGTCCAAAGCGTCACTCAGCCTGCCTATGGGCTGCAATATAGAACGCCCGACAATCAAAGATATACCGGTGCCGATAACGATACTGACGATAATCAGCATCATAAACGGGAGAGGCGCAAACTGCTGTTGCGCAGGAATGACATCGAGCGCAAACAAAAGCGCCATTACAGCGCCTATGACAACAAACGTCACAAGCATGGCTGCCAAAACAATGACGACGAACAAGAACCAAAGATTTGATTTTGATTTTGGTTTATTGTTCATTTTTCTTCACCGCCTTATAGCCGAGTCCGCGTATGGTAACGATTTGAAAATCCTTATTGTCCGAAAACCGCTCGCGCAGACGATTGATATGCGTGTTGAGCGTTCTGTCGTAAGTATCCGAGTCCAAACCCCAGATTTCGTCCATAAGCTGTTGACGGGTAAAAATTTTGTCGGGATAGGACAGCAGCTTGAAAAGCAGCTGAAATTCCTTCAACGGCAATTCTGTTTTCTCCTCTTTGACGGCAACGCTCATAGTTTCAAAGTCCAAAACGGTAGAGCCGACGGTTATTTTTTTATCCGTGTTGATTTTCGCCCTGCGCAGCAATGCTTTTACGCGGAGCAGCAATTCGTTGACGTTGACAGGCTTAACCATATAGTCGTCCGCACCCAGCGTAAAGCCGCTTTGCAGCGTTTCATAGTCGTCGCGGGCGGTAACGATGAGAATCGCCGTGTCTATGCCGGCTCGCCTCAATTCTTCGGTGAGCTGCAAGCCGTCCATATTCGGCATCATGATATCGGCAATAATCAAATCGAAAAAGGTTTCTTCGAGCCGTGTCAAAGCCTCGTTTCCGTCGGAAGAAGAATACGCACGGTATCCTTCGCCCGTCAGAGCGTCGCAAAGCAGCTCTCTTAAATCTCTGTTATCTTCAACGACAAGTATATTGAACATATCCGCTCCTTGTAATTTGAGATTTTTGTATTTTTATTATACCACAGCGATGTAAACGGCGGGTAAACTGAGCAGCGGAGTTTTTCGAGAATTTATTTTGGGTTTACATAAGCGTGACTTTGAATTGATTTTCGTATGCTAAAATCGCGGAAAATACAAGGAGCCTAATTATGCTGCAACTAAAAAACATTACAAAAACTTACGCGGAAAAAAGCGACGGCGAGGTAGCCGCGCTAAAAGGCATTTCCCTTGCTTTCCGCCCGAGCGAATTTGTTTCAATCCTCGGTCCGTCCGGCTGCGGCAAAACAACGCTGCTGAACATTATCGGCGGCTTGGACAGATATTCGGACGGCGACCTGCTTATCAACGGCGTTTCCACCAAAACGTACAGGGACAAAGATTGGGATACCTACCGAAATCATAGCATCGGATTCGTATTTCAAAGCTACAATCTCATTCCCCACCTGACGATTTTGGAAAACGTCGAGCTTTCCATGACGTTGGGCGGCGTACCTAAGGCTGACAGAAGAAAGCGCGCCAAAGAAGCGCTGATTCGCGTAGGCTTGAAGGAAAAACTCAATAAAAAACCCAATCAGCTGTCGGGCGGACAAATGCAGCGCGTTTCCATTGCCCGCGCAATCGTAAACAATCCCGCTATTATTCTTGCCGACGAACCGACGGGCGCCCTCGACAGCGAAACGAGTATTACCGTAATGGAGCTGCTCAAAGAAATATCCGAAACAAAGCTCGTCATTATGGTTACGCACAACCCCGACCTTGCAGAAAAATATTCCGACCGTATTATCCGCATGCTTGACGGCGAAGTTACCGAGGACACCTCGCCTTTGAGCGACGACGAGCTTGCGGGCGAAGAAGCGCTGTTGCAGGCAAAGGCAAAGGCAAAGAGCGAACGTGAGACTGATGCCGAAAACGGCGTTGTCAAATATAAAAAGAAGCATTCGTCCATGTCTTTTCGGACGGCGCTCGCTTTGAGTGCAAAAAATCTGCTTTCCAAAAAAAGACGTACCGCAATCACGAGTATTGCCGCAAGCATCGGCATTATCGGCATTGCCGTCATTTTATCCGTCAGCACGGGCTTGCAGAGCTATATCGACCAGACAATGCTTAACAGCGCGTCGTTTAACTATATATCAATCAGCGCCACCGTTTCTCAAATTCCCGATATTGGCAGTCAGGGCGGAGCGGGCGGCGACGCCGAAGGACTGGAAGAATATCCCGAAAACACCACGGGAATCTACCCCTACGAAGTCGAAAAGCTGGAACAAAAGAAACAAAAGCTCGACAAAGAATTTATAGACTACCTCGAAAATAAATGCGACGGACTTGTCATAGATATAGCCTATTCGTACAGCGTCGATTTGAATATCATTACGAAATCGGGCGATAAATACATCTCCGTGAACAGCTCGAATTGGAACGAGGCGTTGAGCAATGCGGAATATCTGCAAAACAGCTATACCGTGCTCGCCTCGGACGGGGTGACGGAAACGGGTATTCCAACGGCGACAAATGAGGTTGCTCTCGTCGTGGACAAATATAACCGTCTGTCCACTTCGACGCTTGACGCTCTCGGCATAGCTTACGACGAAACGCTTTCCCAAATCGACTATACGGAGTTGATCGGAAAGGAGTTCCGCATTGTGTTTAACGACGGTTGGTACACTCCCGTGCAATCGGGAGATATTACGCTCTATCAGCCTGCAAACTCTGCCAACTATCAGGCGGCTTATGAAAATGAAAACGGCATGACCGTTAAAATCGTCAGCGTCCTTCGCGAACGGGAGGATGCGGCGGCGTCCTGGCTTTCGGAAGGCATCGCATATTCTCCCGCGCTGACGGAGCAGGTTTTAGCCGCAAACAAAACTTCGGCTGTTGCGTCGGCGCAAGCGGAAAATACGGAAATCGACGTTACGACAGGCAAAGCGTTCGGCGACGGTGCGGGAACAGGCTTCCCCGGTATGAGTACGCAGACCTTAACTTATGAGGCCGCTTTGGAAACACTCGGTTATACGCAGACGCCGTCGTCCATTCTCATCTATCCCACCGACGTAGACAACAGGGAGTTGATTATCGGCTATCTCGACGCATGGAACGAAGTCAACGAGGGGAACGGGGACACTGCCATAGACTATATGGATATGTCCTCTACGATGACCTCGATGCTCGGTTCCGTTGTAAAAATAGTGACCTATGTGCTTGTGGCTTTTTCCGTAACTTCGCTGATTATATCTTCGATTATGATTGCGATTATCATATACGCATCCGTCATCGAGCGGACAAAGGAAATCGGCGTGTTGCGCTCGATCGGCGCACGAAAAAAGGATATAGGGCGCGTATTCAAAGCGGAAGCCGTCCTGCTCGGCGTGGTTTCCGGATTGATAGCAATTTTGACAACATTGGTAATCAATGTTGTGATAAACGCCATACTCGCAAATTTAGTCGGCGTATCCACAATCGCAAGCCTTTCCGCTCTTACGGCAATCGGACTGATTGCGTTGAGTGCGATACTGCTGCTTATCGCAAGCCTGATTCCCGCGCGCATGGCAGCGAAAAAGGAACCCGCCGTCGCCCTGCGCACGGAATAAAAAAATGCACAAATCGCAATGATTTGTGCATTTTTATGTGGAGCTGTTAGCGGGATTTGAACCCGCGACCTCGTCCTTACCAAGGAGCGGAGCTGAAACACGTCAAAGGAAAAACAGACCACATTATACAGAAAAAGTGTTTGCTATAAAACACAAGATATAGTATAAAATCTTCTATTTAGGGAAAAACGCGGAGCAATAGCAAACACCCCTAAAACGGCAATTTGTTTGCTACCGTTTGCTATTTTTCCGTTTTAGGGCGTTTCAGACAGTCAAAAACAGGCTTTTATAGGTAAGAACGGGGCAATTTCGCCCCGTTTTTTGGCTTGTTTTGAAACAATAGCAAACAACTATTTCGACAGAATACCCGAAAAAATCTTTCTCAGCCGAACAAAAAATTTATTGATATTATTGAATTATACTTGCAATTATTATAATTTTGAGTATAATATTAGATAAGAACCTTTCGGAGGTACGAAATGCAAAAATTCGTCAACCGTGCAAAAGAGTTAGATGCGTTGGAAAAACAATATCATTCAAACGAATCCTCCCTCGTCATCGTCTATGGAAGGCGGCGCGTTGGAAAAACGGCGCTTATCGCGGAATTTTTGAAAAGACATTCGGATTCCTTATATTTTCTTGCGACCGAAGAATCCGAAATGCAGAATTTGAATTATTTCAAAACGCAGGTTGCGGAGTTCACGGGCAACGAACTTTTGAAGTCCGCCGCCGTTGACTGGTTTACCGTTTTTAAAACGCTGGTCGAATATAAAATGGAAACGAAAAAAATAATCGTGTTCGACGAGTTCCAATATATCGGGCAGTCCAATTCGGCATTTCCGTCCGTTATGCAAAAGGTCTGGGATACGCTGCTTAAAGACGCGAATGTCATGCTTATTTTGTGCGGCTCTCTTGTATCGCTCATGAAGTCGCAGACGCTCGATTACAGTTCTCCTCTCTATGGCAGACGCACGGCACAAATCAAACTCAAACAAATACCGTTCAGCCATTATCATGAATTTTTTGAAGGACGGGAAAATAACGAACTGCTCCCGTTTTATGCGGTGACGGGCGGCGTTCCGAAGTATATTGAAACTTTCTGTAATTATACTGATATTTTCGAAGCAATCGAAGAAAACGTGCTTAATTCGCAGAGTTTTCTCTATGAAGAGCCTTACTTCCTCTTACAAAAAGAGGTAAGCGAAATCGGCAGCTATTTTTCACTCATTAAGGCGATTGCCATGGGCAACCGCAAACTTTCTGATATAGCAACAAATCTCGGTTTGAAACAGACGGGGCTTACAAAGTATTTGAAAGTTTTGATGGACTTGGATCTTGTTGAACGCGAAGTTCCCATAACGGAGACGGCGCCCGAAAAGAGCAAAAGCGGGCTTTACCGCATAGCCGATAACTTTATTGCGTTCTGGTTTAAGTTTGTTTATCCCTATCGCGCCTATCTTGAAAAGGGTGAAACCGCGTTCGTTCTGTCACAGATCAAAAAAAGTTTTGCGCAGAACTATGCGTCTTTTGTCTATGAGGACGTCTGCCGTGAAAAAATGTGGGAGCTTTCCGCCGCGAATACATGGAACTTCCACTTTGATAAAGTCGGCAGGTATTGGGGAGCGAAGGCTGGTGAAATCGACATCGTCGGCATTGATACCGCGAACGGAAATCTCGTGCTTGGCGAATGCAAATACACCACCTCGCCCAAAGGGTTATCAGTTTTACACACTTTGCAGGAAAAGTCCGAAGCCATGCTCAAACTCACGCAGACGAAAAACGTACAGTATATTCTTTTCAGTACGGCAGGCTTTACGCAGGGTTTAATTGACGAGGCGGGAAAGAATGCGGATATTAAGCTTATAGAACGGATATAACTCTTTGTTTTATTCGCAATTATGCCATGGAAACGATTAAACGATAAATTAGCTGTTATCCATGCATAGTAGGCTTGATCCCCACCCATTAACTTCCGATAATAGAAAATTATGAGAAGTAATTAAGGAGCAACGAATATGTTACCTGAAGAAAAAGCAAGAATAAAAATTGATGAACAACTTACCTCAGCCGGTTGGGCTGTTGTCACGCGGTTTGAATATAATCGAAAGAATCCGTCAGCGGTCGTGGAGGCTTCTATGTCCGGACGGAAGGAAAGCGATTATCTGCTTTTCATCGATAACAAAGCCATTGCCGTTGTGGAAGCAAAACGCGCCGAAAAGAATTTGGACGAAATAGTTGCGCAGCAGGCGGAAAATTATACTCTTAATCCGCAAAGTTGGTACGGATTTTGGCTGAACGAAAATAAAGTTCCGCTTGTCTATCTCGCAAATGGTGAAATAATACTTTTCAAGAATATGCTTTCTCCGGACAGCGAATATATGCAGATTGATAAAATGCACACGCCGAAAGAAATGTTGCGCATGATTGGTCAATCTTCGGAATTAGGCGCTTTGCCGGTCATTGAGAAAAAAGGATTGAGAGATTGCCAGTATCGTGCCGAAGTGAAACTGGAAACCTCTTTCAAGGAAGGAAAAAAAAGAGCGCTTGCCGTACTTGCGACCGGCTCAGGCAAGACATATCTTGCCTGCCTTGCATCCTATCGTTTTTTAGAGTATACGCCTAACACAAGAAGGATTTTGTTTTTAGCTGATAGAAACAATCTTGCTAACCAAGCAAAAACCGAATTTAGTTTATTTGATAGAACGGAGACGGGGCATCAGCTAAAAGACTTATATACTATAACGCGATTGAAGAAAGAAGAGGATATCAATGGCGATATTGTAATTTCCACTATTCAAAAACTCTATGCTGTTTTGACGGGACAAACTCTCCCGGACTGCGACGAGGATTCCGAAGATGAATTGGATCAGGCGGACAAAGAAAGGCATAGCAAGGAAATTATAACGCTTGGCGACGATTTGAAACTGCCGCCCGATTACTTTCAGTTTATCATTGTTGACGAGTGCCATAGGTCAATCTACGGTCGTTGGAGAGCCGTGCTTGACTACTTTAATAATGCGCGCATCCTCGGTTTAACAGCAACGCCTACCGAAGACGCATACGCCTTTTTTGATGACAACGTAGTTGAGAATTATTCTTATGACGATTCCGTTGTTGACGGCGTTAATGTGCCTAAACGGATATATCGTATTGCTACAAAAAAGAGTATTCACGGCGGCGAAATCAACGTGGGCGACGAAATAACCGAGAAATCAAGGCGTACAGGTGAAACTACTACCTTTACGTCAAGCAAAAACATTGATTATTCACCGAATGCGTTGGATCGCTCGATTGTAAACGTAAGCCAGATTGAAACCGTATTGCGCGAATACCGTGATTCGATTTATACCAAAATGTATCCCGAAAGATTATCGGAAAATGAAAGCGATAATTGGCGGTATATTCCAAAAACCCTCGTATTTGCCAAAGACGATAATCATGCCGATCAAATTGTAAAAATTGCAAAAAAGGTATTTGGAGAAAAGTTTGCTAACGGACAGCTTCCCGAGAACTATGTGCGAAAAATTACTTATTCGGCGGGCGACTCCAATGCCCTTATAAGAGATTTTCGCAATGAAAAAGATTTTCGCATCGCCGTTACCGTGACACTTGTCGCTACCGGCACCGACATCAAACCTTTGGAAGTGGTATTTTTTATGCGCGATATCAATTCCGAAGTTCTTTATACGCAGATGAAAGGACGGGCATGCCGATATATCAGCGACGACAAGTTGAAGGAAGTCACGCCGAATGCACAAACAAAAGAATGTTATTACATAGTTGATGCCGTCGGCGTTACAGAACATGAAAAAGATATCCCTCAAAGAGCTATCGGACAGGAAAGAACTTTGAGTTTGGAGCATCTTCTGGAGCGCTTAACACACGGCGACGCGAGCGACGAAAATCTTAAGTTGCTCCGAGATTATTGCGCTTCGATACACCGCAGATATGAAAGCAACGTACTTCACGGGCATCACTTGAGTAAATTTATTGAAGAGTTTGGTTTTGCTCCTCGTACACTTGCCAATAGTATTGAAAAAGCGTTGCAAAAAGGCTTACCGGAATTTATAGACGCATCTCATGATAATACGGAAAGAATGCGGTTGATTGAGTGCCTGATAGATAATATTGCGGCAAAGAAATATTTGCTTGAAATGCAACGCGGTTATATTACGATAATCGACGATCAGGACGAGATACTTTATTCCGATTTTTCAAAAGAAACCGCTTTGGATTTCAAAGAGGCATTCGAAAAGTATTTGAACGAAAATAAGGACAGAATAGAGGCGCTGCGCATCCTTTACAATTCGGAAGATACCGTTATAACGCACTCCATGCTCGTTGATTTGCGGGATAAGCTGCTTTCCAAAAACCACTCCTATACCCCGTACAATATTTGGAGGAATTATAAACTCCTCGATGAAAACGGTCGCGTCGATGAATTTGACATGAAGCAAAATATCAGAGCATTGACGCACCTTATCCAAATTGTGAGGTTCGCCTATCGAAAAACGGCAAGGCTTGCGAGCCTGTTTTCAGGATATGTACAGCGGTTCAATCTTTATTGCGGACAGGCACAAAGGCAGTTGACCGACGAGCAGAAAGCCGTAATGCGTGCGATTGCCGACTTTGTTGTGAGCGAAGGCGCTATTACTGTCGGTGAACTCAATGAATATTATCCTGATTTATGGCGGAAAGGCATCACCTTATTCGGCGGTAAGGCACTCAACCAAGAAATACAAACTCTTTCTAACTTTATCTTAAAGGCGGCATAAAATGGAAAACGAAAAGCAAATGAAAAGCGAACAGGCTCTTGTAAAAAAAGTGAGCGACATTGCAAATGTTTTGGCGGCGGCAGGCGTCGGGTTTACCGATTATATCACGCAACTTACATATATCCTTTTCTTAAAGATGGATGACGAGCGCGAAGAATATGGTTTGACGAGTTCTATTCCGGAAGGATATAAATGGAAAGACCTTACGGCATTAAGCGGCACAGATCTTGTCAAGCAGTATGAAACGACGCTCGAAAAACTCTCTGGCGAAGCAGGACTTATCGGCACTATTTTTACGAAAGCAACTAATAAAATTCAAACCCCCGTTCACCTAAAAAAGGTAATCGATATGGTGTCCGGAGAGAATTGGTATATGCTCGAAGGTGATGTAAAAGGCGCTATTTACGAGTCTATTCTCGAAAAGAACGGTAAAGATAAGAAAAGCGGAGCCGGACAATACTTCACTCCTCGCGCTTTAATCAAAGCAATGGTCGATGTTATTGATCCCAAAATTATGGAAACCGTTGCCGACCCTGCTTGCGGTACAGGCGGATTCTTACTCGCGGCATACGAACACATGAAAAGGCAAAGCAATGAAATATCCAAGCTCGATTTCCTTCGCAACAAGGCGCTTTTCGGTGCGGATAATACGCCGCTTGTTGTTACGCTCGCGTCAATGAATTTATATTTACATGATATTGGCACGAAAGGCAGTCCTATCGTGTGTCAGGACTCTCTCCTTGATACATCGGACAGAATGTTTGACGTCATCCTCGCTAATCCGCCGTTCGGGACAAGACCGCAAGGCAGCGGTGAAGTGTCAACTGTCAGAACGGAATTTATAAAGACTTCCGACAATCAGCTGAACTTTTTGCAACACATCATGTCCATCGTAAAGACTGGCGGCAGAGTTGCCGTGGTTTTGCCCGACAGCGTTTTAAGTGACGGGAAGGATGCAACGGCGATTCGCACAAAATTGATGAAGGATTTCAATCTTCATACGATTTTGCGCCTCTGCCCCGGTTTGTTCTACGCCAACATCTCTACAAATGTTTTGTTCTTTGACAAAGGGAAACCGACCGAAGATATATGGGTGTACGATTATAAAACAGGTATCAAACATACCCTTGCAACCAAGCCGTTAAAGCGTGAAGATCTCGACGATTTTGTCACTTGCTATTGCTCCGGGCATATGCAGGACAGAAAAGAAACTTACGACAAAGAAACTAATCCGAACGGCAGATGGCGCAGGTATTCCGCCGCCGAAATTTCAAAGCGGAAAGATTTGGACTTCAAGTGGATTGATTTTACCGAAAAGGACGAAAGAAGCCTTTCGGAGATATTGGACGAGATAGATGCTAAATCTCAAAATATCGTGAACGCGGTGGCGCGTCTGCGTGAGCTGATTGGTGAGGACAAACAATGATCGATACAAAAGCATTGCGGCAAAAAATATTGGACATGGCAATCAGAGGCAAGCTCGTCCCGCAAGATCCGAACGACGAGTCTGCTTCCGTTTTGCTTGAACGTATCCGCGAGGAAAAGCAGCGGCTTATAAAAGAAGGGAAAATCAAGAAAAATAAGAACGATTCCGTCATCTTCAAAGGTGACGATAATCGCTATTATGAGAAGGTCGGCTCGCAACTCAAAGATATTACTGATGAAT
>OGQI01001342.1_pt1 | contig 17120 bp, 8 predicted proteins | sample 1553171 | NCBI WGS metagenome assembly OGQI01 (sample SAMEA2579988, study PRJEB22360) | human gut metagenome | biome: human gut; feature: human-associated habitat; material: faeces | place: Denmark | collected 2008/2010
ATACGGTGGCGGAAGTCAGCCGGGGGGGTGCACTGGGGCATGATTAGTCTGGCTTGTTTTTTGAATTGGGTAATATTGTTATAATTTTTTGTAAGGCTCTCAAATTCCGGAAGAAAAGTGAGATAATCGTAGTACCACTTGAAAGAAGGCGGGAATGCTTCAAGAGGCGAAATATCAAGCTTCTGCGCAAACGCCTGGGTCTGCGCAGTAATCTCTTCTGAAATTTCCGGAATTTTCTTGTATTTGCGATACCAGATAAAAATGTCAATCAGCTCACGCTCCATTACGATGGCCAGCTCGCGGCCCTGAATATTGTATTTGGTACATTGGTTCATGATCAGCTGCCAGGAATCAAATTCACAATGGAAGTTTCTGGCACGGTTTCCTACAAGGGATGCGCTGTTATTCACACGGTAACGGACAATCTGCTCGTGAGTGAGCCAGATCCTGTTGGCAGTGAATACGGCTTCGCTGTAGAAGGAGCGGTCGTTGACACAGATCAGATTGTTAAAGCGAAGCCCCTTTTCCAAAATGAATTTTCGTTTGTAAATGGCATTCCATGGAACTACACTGATGTGGCTGAAAATTTCGGGAGCCTGGTGGAAATTCAGAACCTTATCGAAGCACTCAGCGGGCACATCAGACAGTGCAAAAAGCGGGGTATCGGAAAGCTCGCCAGTCTCATTGTCAAAGCAGACGGCGCAGCCCTTTACCATGTCGGCACCCGCCTGTTCAGCAATGGACAGGTATTTCTGGTAGGCACCTTTTTCTACAAGGTCATCTGCATCAAGAAAGTGAAGGTAATCACCATGGGCTTCTTCGATTCCCTTATTTCGACAGGCTCCTGCAAACCGGGTCTTTTCGTTGAGGAAAAGGCGGATGCGGGAGTCTTTTTGCTGGTAATCTTTTATGAGGGCAACAGAAGCGTCGGTGGATGCGTCATCTACACAGATTACCTCCAGTTCCTCTGGATTTCCCAGCTCCTGTTGCAATACGCTGTCCAAAGTGGCAGTGATGTATTTCTCAGCATTGTGAACCGGGATGATAGTGGTTAATTTCATAGGTAAATCCTTTCGTAAGGAATGGGTTATAAAAAATATTCCTGCAAATTGTGACGTACATCTTGCAGAAAGCCTTTTTCAAACACGCTCTAGAGCATTCCCTTATCTTTATTTTTGCCAGAGCTTTGCGTCAGCTTCAACCCGGTAAGCTCTGCAGGTAATTCCAGACTTCCTGTATCCTTTAACATTCTGCAAAGAAATGCAATCTGGTGCCTGTAAGGTCTTGAGGTACTGTAGCGCTCTGGGTTAAAGGTGTCAAAAGTATAGGACGCTTTTGGCGCAGCTGCCAGAAGCGTAGCAACCGTTTTTATACTATCTGTAGAAGTGATCACGACTTCGTCGAATCGTGTCTCTCCCATACATTTCTTATATTCTTCTTTCCCCAAGGCCAAAATATGGGACAATGGATAGAATGAGAAAAGTCCCATCCGGCTGGTGAGCACACTTGCCAGCTTCCAGCGGTTACCTTTCTCGGGATCCGGCTTCAATGGCAGGCTGGAACAGTCAGGTGATAACTGTGCCAGATATTTGGCAGAGTCTGTATTGCGGAAATCATTGTATGCAAGCCAGAATTCTTTTTCCGGTGCCTGTGCTGCCAGGGCATTAAAATCCCGAACCAGATTCTGGGAAAGCTTCCGTCCTGTAAAGAACAGGACGCGGGTGCGCGGTGGCGTATCATCAGAAGCTGCTGGTGGCGTATAATAGGGTAATGGCCGTCCGTTTAGGAGAGAGTCTACAATATCTGAGAGAAGATATTGTGGCGATTCTTCAGAAGCAGGTGTTTCCCCAGATCCCAAATCCAATTGTCCAATATATCGTACTAACTCCGGCACATTATCAAACGCAGGATATTCTGGGAAAAATTCATCCTCTTGATTCCAAAATGTACCGCATAGGAACCGTATAATCTGTGTTCCGGTACTAAACTTTGCAGAAAGCGCATTGTGATAATCCGATATAAAAATATCACACGCCGCAGCGAAATCCGGTACATCGAAATCTTTTGGCATTTCTTTTATATGTCTAAATTCAGAAAAATCAATTTCCCTCTCATGATCCAGATGCAGATACAAAACCTGATGATCAGAAAGTTCACAGTCAAATATGTAAAGGGCTGCCATGAAATTCCGGAATGTCTGCTCAGTGTCCGCAATATAGGACCCTGGAAGCAGCGGCGCATACAAAATAGTCTGCATGGAATCCATCTGCAAGCTGCGGCGGAGCTTTTCCCTGTGTGATTCATTGGGAATCACCGGAATGTGGGTGGAAGAACCGATAATGTAAGGCGTTTTGCAGATATTAGCTGTCATACATTCCTGCAGGTAAATATCCCGGTTCTGTACATTGTTAAAATACAGGCAGTCTGCCATAAACATAGTATGCTGCCAAAGCCCTGTATCAGCGGTGGAATCCGGTGTGTTCAGAACGGTTTCCGGATACAGATTGTGTCCGCAGTAAAGCAACACAAACTGTCCCTCTTCCTTCCGGAAATAGTAGGGCAAAGGTCCGTCTGTGATCACGTAGCCGGAGAGTGCAAGTGCCTTGCCGTATTCTTCGCTGTCCGGGCACACCAGAGTAATATTCTCAGACAGAGCTGTGCTGTCGGAAAGATAGCGGTTCAGAAGAGCCTGGAACAAGGCATGCTTCTCCTGAGTCAGGGAGACAATGATCTGGTGTTCTCCAAAATTCCTCAGAAGGTGCACAAGCAATTTCAATATCCAGGTAGGAATTTCTTTTCCACGGCTGGCTTCCAGAAGAATCTGCTCCGGATCAGGAGCGAGGCTTCCGGTATAGGCAAAGCCATAAAACTGGGAGGAAGTTTTTTCCCGGTGGATCATCTCGGCAGGCTGATAGCTGGGAGATGTTTTGTGAGAAAGCTTGTAATCCTTTATCCAGGCTTTCTGCTGCTGTACGGTCATTCCGTTGCAGGCCTCTACGAAAGAAATCATTTCCTGTCTGGAACTATAAAGACAGAGCAGCCGCCCAATATGTGGTGGAAGTGAATATCGGACATAATGATTGCTCTCCCAGTCCGGAATATTGGACTCCATATAATCGAAAAGCTCATTGATCAATTGCAGCTTCAGTTCTTTCTGGTCAGTCTCATAGTTGGTGAGAAGCTTCCAGAAACGGTAGAAAAAATGGCGCACAGCAATGAAATCCAGTTCTGTCTGATATTGTTCAAACAGCCCCAGCTTCTCCATTTCTTCCTTCATAAAAATAATGGCATTCCGGATGTGAAGGGTGGAAGGCGTGAGGCGGCTGAGGAATCCTACATTTTTTCTGTAATTATAGAAGCACTGATCCACGTATCCGATGGAACGGGCTTTCACAGCCAGAAGATAGGCCACCGGAAGATCTTCGAACCGGATTCCTTCTGGAAAGCAAAGTCCGTTAAACAGGTCTCTGTGAATGAACTTGATCCATGGGTATGGAGAAATCGCAGGTAATTCATAGGGCTTGTCTGCAACGCGGAAATTCTGATTATGACAGGATGCAATGTATTCCTTACGAACTCCGGTCTCAGAGTCTACATTATAGTAACGGAAAAGAACCAGGTCGTTTCCGTCAGCGGTAGCTTTTTCATAAAGAAGTCTGCAGGCATCAGGCTCTACGAAGTCATCGCTGTCTACAAACCAGACATATTCTCCATGGGAATGGGCAAAACCATAATTTCGTGCCCTGCTGACTCCGTGGTTCTCTGTGGAAAATATAAAAAGCTTCTCCGGATTTAACGACTGATAAGCCTGCAGAATCTGCAGGCTTCCATCTGTACTGCCATCATTGACAGCTACGATCTCTATTTCCTCAAGTGTCTGTGCCAATAAGCTGTCCAGGCACGCGCTCAGGTATTTTTCCACGTTATACACCGGTAAAATGATGCTGACTTTAAAAGACTTCATCAAAAACTCTCTACCCCATTCCTAATTCCGATATTTCAAGTCAAAATTGCAGTTATTTCGTCAATCTTTTACCTATAATAGTACCAGTTCGACAGGGGGATTTCAAGGGGAAAAGGAAGGGAGAAACTTGTTTATCTTATTTTTCGCACGGAATAAACGGCAAAAATGCCGTAGTTCGCATACTCATTTCATATTCTAACAGTTGCGAAAGACTAACCCATGATTTATAATGAGATATGTCGAAGTCTATCCATTTCTGAATATTGAACGCAGGGAACATTCCGCAGAGCGGTTAGTGTTTCCAGGCAAACAGTAATTAACGGGAGGCTTCGAAGATATTATAAAAATATTGAGGTGAAACCATGAACCCATTTTATAATAAAAAGAAAAAAGGATATACATTAGCAGAGGTTCTGGCCACGGTGGCAATACTCCTTATCCTCATGGCTATTGCTGTGCCTGCGATTTTTTCCATAAGGAAGAACCTGAGCCAGAAAGCTCTGGATAATAAGGCAGAGCTGATTTATGCGGCGGTGCAGAATAATCTGGTGAAGCTGCAGAGCAATGGTAACAGTAGCCTTTATGACGGGGAAAAAACAGCAAATGCCATGGGAAGGACGCCCTCAGATGCCACCAAGGAACAGAAGCTTTATTACGCACTTTCCTCTGAAAAAACAGACACAAAAAGGGCTGCCAGCGTATTGGTGACAACTGATACCGTAGATGGCGAACTTTACAATAACTACTGGGTAGTAGAATATAACCCGGAAAGTGCCAGCGTATATGCTGTTTTTTATAGTGAGTCAGATAGTATCAAGCCATATGATCCAAATGTATATGATAGCTTCCGCTATAAAGACAATCGTCTCAGCGATGGCGCAAGAATCGGATATTATGGCGGAGATGCACTGGACGGCAGCAATACAGCAGTGCTTGCTCCGAAGATTACAGTTACAAATGAGGAAAAACTGGTTGCAACCATTACTTGTATGCGGCAGGGACAGGATGACAAGAAGCTGGGCTTTGATGTAGTTCTCAGCGATGATCAGGGGAATAAGCTGAATTTGTCATACAAGGCGGTTGGAGATAAATTGGTTCATACTGCGGATGACCTTTATCTGGCAGATCAATCTCCAGCGGATCAGGAGAAGGCAGATAGCAATGAAGAAAGTTCAATTGTGGGCAGAAGCTATACTTTGAAAATTACTTTGGATGATCTGAAAAATGAGGCTTCCAGATTTGTGTCAATATATGGTGAAAAAAATCAACAGTTAGCAAACAGAAAGATAACCCCATTAAATGCAGGAACAAATCTTCATATCAAAATAACAGTTAGAAGTGACAATTACAAGATTGATGGCTTAGCTACAGAATGTACTACCAATAGTCTTTTTGCTGATCAGAGTACTTCCAATCAAGCTGTTGTTTACTATGGAAGACATTTACAGAATCTTGATCTGGCATCTGGCGTAACAGAGGGCATAACAGAAGCTGTTGTGAAAAATCCTGTTCACTTTGAAAAGCAGGAGGATAAAGAAGAAGGGGACACCAGTTCTTGGTACAGTTGTTATGGGGATAAGGCATTTACTCCCATTACAAACACTTATCTTAAGAAATTTTCCGGAGAAAGAACTGCAATAATCTATCACCTGACTGTGAAGGAAGGCGTGAAAATCGCAGGTACAGAAAGAAAAGGCGCAGGTATGTTTGCCGTGTTGAAGGATTCTATGACGGTGGAGAATCTGCGTCTGGCAGGAACCACCATAGCAATTACCGGTGAAGGAAAAGAGAAGGTAAGTGTCGGTGCAATCGCAGGTGAGACCACAGGCTCTGCGAAAATAACCAATTGTGAGGTATATCTGGACACAGAAGATATAGAAGGAAAGAATGAGAACGATGTCTGGATCAGCGGTGCCGGAATTCAGGGTGGATTGATCGGACATACTAACAGTGTGGCAGAATCAGGCTCTTCTGTGACAATAGTCAACAGTTTTGCAGCAACAGTTATGGATGGCAGAGAGAACGGTACAACAGGTGATCTTATCGGTACGGTAGGAGGTCTGATCGGACAGGCGGATTGTGCAGTGAATATAAAAAACTGTTATGCAGATTCTTACCTGACCGGAGATGTAACAGGTGGTTTGATAGGAAGTGTAAACAGTGGCAGCGTAAATGTTGAGTACTGCTATACGGCAGGGTATCAGAATCCAGCCAATCACGGCGGTGGCCTTGTGGCAAGCTCTGTTGACAGTAATGCTCTCAAGATAAAAAACAGCTATACAGTTGCTACTTACCTGGAAAACAGCGAAAGTAACAACAATCCTGTAATATATGCTGTCAGCCCAGGCACTCTGAAAAATGTCTACTATTTAAATAAGGGAAAAAATGTGGAAAATGACAATGGCAAGGCTGTGGATTATTTAACTTTTAGTAATAAAGCTAAAATGGCAGAGAAGCTGAACAACAATGGCAGCAATTCCTTTACCACTTCCACCACAACCTATGCCTACAATCTGAGAAACCAGGGTCTCACAAGCTATTCCTATCCATCTCTGAAAGATATTTCTCATTATGGAGACTGGCAGGCAAGCTATGAGGCAGGAAGCCTTGTATACTATGAGAAATATGCAATAAATGAGTCAAATTCCAGAGAATACGGCTTCTTTGGTGGAAATGTCCAGTCCTCTTTATCAGATAGTCTGACTGTCGTTGGAGATGGATACGGTATTGTATATGCGAAGAGTGCGCTTGAGACATTGTCTGGCTTTATTGTCAGTTATCAGAACAGTGAGGATGCAGACAAGCTGAAAGAATGGAAGGTTGACTGCAACAGTACGGAAACTGAGAAGTTCGAAGTTTCTGTAAATGATGGCGATACTGCGCAATCAGAGGAGACTTACGTTATTTTCCCATTGCCAAAAGAAATTATGAATGCTCAGGCAATCAAGGGTGTTTACTACCAGAAGCTGACAGTAAAAGGTGCATCAGATGCGGAACTTAACGATGAGGGGACTGCAGCACAGGCTGACGGTGATGAGACCACAGAGGTGATGACTGGAAAGACATTCTATTTCAATCCCCATTTTGCCAAATCAGTAGAAGCTGCAGATCAGGCTCCGAATAATATTTTAGCTATTTATCTCCGCACACCTAGACAGCTTTATCACATGAGCTTATACTATCAGGATTATGCATCCTTATTAAAGGGAATTTCCTTTATCCAAGAAAGGGATATTGATTATGCGCCATATGACTGGAAAAATTATGAAGGTGTTCAGGAAGCGGTAACTGTCCAGAGTCCTGTGGGGGTAGCGGAAGATGGAACAATCACACCTTTTACATCTACCTACAAAGGCGGAGGATATGAAATCCGTGGAATCAGCTTTGCCACAAAAGGTACAGCGGTTGGATTTACTGGAGAAAATCAGGGATCCATACAGAATGTTTTCCTTGTGTCTGACTGGGAGAATAACGATTTTACAGGAACCACAGAGGTAAGTAATCCATACCTTAGCTATACTGGAACGATCGGAAGTAACCGTAATGTTTATATGGGGGCTTTGGCGGGAATTAACAAGGGAACCATTCAGAATTGTGCAGTCTGCGGTTACAGTATGGGACGTGACGGAATTGTGTATGTTCAGCGAAACGGAACTCTTTATATAGGCGGACTGACTGGCAGTAACCAGGGAAATATCTATAATAGTGAAGTGGATGCTCCGGCAGTGAATGCAAGTGTGCTCTACGGAAATGCTTATCTGGGTGGTTTTGCAGGCGAAAATATTGGTTCTGGTCTGATTCGAAACAGCTATGCAGTTGGAAATGTATCAATTGAATATTCAAAAGGTGCAAACTGTACGATCGGTGGATTTACTGCAAAAAATACAGGTGTATTAAGAGGCGATTATTGTGCGGTTGCGTTGGGCGCAGCCGGAACTTCCAAAACCTATGGCTTTTCACCAAAAGGCGGCGGTGTTGTTTCTTCTGACTGTTATTACCTCAGCGGGGGTACTTTCCGGTATCTGAATAATATGCTTCCGTTTAGCAATGATCAGGGCGCTGGCATCCATGTTACATATCAGGAAATGGTGGAAAAGGCAATGAAAGGAACTATGGCAGACGAGTCCCGGTGCAACGGAGCAACTGATGAAGAAAATTATCCTTTTAATGCAGTAGTAACCCAAGAGGGTAAAAAGGTTCATTACGGCAACTGGCAGATCCCGGTTAACCTGGGAAGCATTGGTGTCATTTACTGGGAACATGAGGAAGGAGGAGCCAATGACGGCTACCATTTCTCCTATATCGGTTATAAAGCCAGCAGTCAGGATCCTACTTCAGTTTTGGACAAGGTAGGAGACAGTACCTTGTGTACTCGTCATGATGATGGCGGAAGAATCACGGAATACGGATATGGATATTACTATGCTACCGGCAGTGCCGAACCTGATCCGACAATGTATTGTTTCCAGGCTGGAGATAGTGAGAATGCCCAGGCTTCTGAGAACCTGACGAATCAGCTGGACGGAGTGACTGTTGTGGCATACACTACCGCCCCAGCGATTGGAATAAGCCGCAGCTCAGATACGAGTTGTTATATGAAAATGACAGCTAACGACCGAACTGCAAACGGTATCTGGCAGTTTAGTTATAACAGCCAGCTGTATACCTTTACTATCAACCCGTTTTTTGCAAATGCAATGCAGTATGGCAGCAATTCTCCAGATTATGATGGAATTCAGTCCGCTACTGTAACCGTTCTGGAAGACGGCTTCGAAGTCCAGGTAAATGCCAAGGAAGCAATGCCCGGAGAAAACGGCAAAGAATACGAAATTCGTTCTGCGGAGCAGCTGCAGTATTTGAACTGGAATTATAAAACTGGGACTGCGACGAAGATATTGGATACGACAGATGATGTGGAGCTTGTTGATAAATATTCGTATCTGGGATATATGACGGGAAATGATGCTCCGGTAAGTGCAGATTACAACTGGATTCAAAGTCATGATGTAGACGCGAATATGACATCTGCACCAGATGGCGGAAACGTTTTCTTTACACAGATTGGTTCTATGTATGATGCGAAAAGCTCTGCGAATGTAGTAGACGCAGATGCAAGTATTTCTTATTTTAATGGTGTTTATAATGGAAATACATATTCCATTAAAAATATTGAAATAAACAGTAAGAATACAGTTACTGGATTGTTTGGAAGTATTATAGGAGCTAAAGTTAGCAATGTAATTTTGTATTCGGAAAAAGGAAATTATATTCAACGATACAGTGGTAAAGAGAGGGGCTGGCATGTCCTTGGTGGTTTATGCGGACTTGCTGCTGTCGGAAAGGGAAATTCTGCTGAAAATGTAAAAATTTCAAATTGTACAGTATCAGGTTATACAATTCAGGATAACAGTGATAAAGGTGCCTATGGTGATTCCAGTATTGGTGGAATGTTTGGAATGAGCACAATGGATTTGCGTGAGTGTACTGCGGTTAATACGATTATAATTAATATGACTGAGAATAACAGAACAGAATCTGTAAGAGTTGGCGGTCTGGTTGGCAGTATGCGCGGTGTGATTTCTAATTGCTATACAGGAGGAGAAATAACCTGTACGGATACCTGTCTCCAAAAGCGAGGAACCAGACTGATGCTGGCAGGAATATCGGGTGGTATTTATATCAAAAACAAAGGAAACCTGTTGGAACTGTTAGGTAATTCTATTCTTGGTATAGAAGGAGCCAGCGATGATACAAGAGGAAATGCTGAGCAATGTAAGACCGCGACAACGATTATCCAAAATTGTTATACATATATTAAGATGCCAATTGATAAGGCAAAGAGAATTACATCCATTGAACCAATTGGAAGTAACGGAGAAACACATGATGAAAAATATAAAGACTGGGGAGAAAGTAATTATCATGTAAGAATACAGATAACTAATTGTTATTATTATGAGGATAACATTCCCGTAATACGTCATGAGTATATGGCTGGTAAGAACTGGAATAATATTGACGACACGGCAATCCCCCTTAGCTGGGCTGAAATGTCCGGAGAGAAAGATGTGGATTCCACAATTGGAGGCAAAACAGGTGAAAATGCAATAAGAGTAACTGGAAGTTTTGTTGAACTTTTGAATCAGTCAGTTGATTCAGAGGACAAATATGCTATTCGAGGTACATTTGCTAAGGTCACTACCGAAGAAAACGATCAGGATGTAGACGGTAAATACTCCTTCCCAGGCAACCGCACCGACCTGGAGGGTGAGAACTATCCGTTCCCAACGATTCTGACACAGAAAACCAAGCGTGGAACCAGCGTAAATGTTCACTACGGTGCATGGCCGTTGGAGGGTATTTTCTGGCGAGAAAGCCGCGCGACCATGGATATTTTCGAAGACATGGATTTGGAGCAGACAGATGACAGCAATCCGCCAAGGGCATTGAAAACATTCTATCTGGATAGTAACCTGGTTGGTGACGACAGTCTTGGTAAAGGGCTGACTCTGAATAATGGTTTCACAGTGGAATACAGTAATGGAGATGATAAAGATGACACTGCGATAGCGGCAGTTTCACAGCAGTCCGACTGGTCAGATGGATTCTCTGAAGGCGTTGAGATTTCAGATGGCACAGAAACATTTGTATCCGCCAGTGAAGCAGGCGACAATGTACAGACTGAAACCCAGACCTCTGATCAGAAAGATTATATTGCGCAAATTGTAAAGTTGGAGTACTCTGAAACAGAGAAATGCTACGTTGCTACAGTTGAGGCCTTGAAAACAGGAACCACGGTTATTACTGTGAGAGCAACAGTACGCAAGACTGTAGATAATCAGGAAATAGAACTGGAATACCAGGCCTCTTTCACGTTGACAGTAACAGCGGATCTTACGGTATACTCTGACTCCGCAGAAATAAAAGGGGAACTTCACCAGACATCAGATAAAATCACGCTTTATGCAGTGCCTACATCACAGGCACTTAGTGTAAAGGAAGCTGGTTCCTCCGGAAGTACAGCAGAAGTGGGTGCGGATGGTTTTTCATCAGATGGCAGTGGAGTGGCAATTGAAGAGGATGCGGCACAAAGTGAAGAAAGCGGTATTTCAATGGAATCTCTGGAAGCCGACGTGGACACAGAAAATCTGGATGATGTAGGTGGATTTGAGTCAGATCCCCAAACTGCTTCTGGCTTCGAAGTGGAAATCAGTGAAGGACAGAATGTCCAGACCTCAGGTGACCAGAAAATTGCAGTCTATGCAGATACAGCACCATCAAAGAACTTTGCGTCAATGATGACCTGGACTATAACAGAAGATCCGGTTGGTGCGGTTACTGTATCAGAAATATCAGACAATCAATTTACTGTAACCATTGAGTCTCTTGTTCCGGCAACACTTACTGTGAAAGGAACCTACACGTATAAAGGCGTAGAATATACCAGCTACACTTGGATAAATGTGATAGGATTAGAAAGTGGGCAGACGGTATCCACAGATCCTTCTGACTCAGAAACAGGAGCTGACTGGGCTGGCAGCAGTGCAGACAGTGCAAACTATAGTTCGGACGCTGCATCGGGCTGGGAAGACCAGAATAACGATACAATAGACATTATACCAAATGAATCCCCGGATGATTTTTCCGAAGATGATGGCAGCTGGGAAAGCGGAGACAGTGGATTTTAAGAGAAAGGAGGTACCTGAAATGCTGAGAGAAAAAATAAGAAAGAAATTAAAATCAGAACAGGGTACCTCTATCTTCTTTGGGCTGTTACTTTTCCTGGTGGCATCTATTCTGAGTGTGGTAATGCTGGAAGGCGCAGTGACTACTGTGAAAACAGTGGCATCGGATCGGGAGTCGGAGCAGAATCAATTGAGCTGTACCAGTGCGGCACAGGTGCTAAGAGATTCTATTATTAATATAAAGCTGTCCGCAATGGTTACAGTAAAAAAAGATACAACGGGTGCAAATATAAAGACAAACAAAAACTGGAATTCATCTGAAGTTCTCAACTCTTCTTTGGCGACGCCGACAGATTTTGCCGATCTGATACAAGGTTACCTGAAGGAATTGGATGCTCAAAATGAAAATGTTGCAGCAACAGAAAAAATGGATACTCTTACCAAAAAGTTGACATTATCAACTTCTGGAGCAGGATCTGAAACGGCGATTACTCAATTTAAGGACCTGAATCCCATAAATACAGAAGTTACCATTAAGCGTATTAAAAGCACTGACGATACGAAAGCAAATGAAGTTACCTATGATATTACTGTAAGGTTAAGTACTGGTAATGGAAGTGATTCCAGCCGGGTGATACTTAGTTTAACTGGAAAAGTAAAGCAAACCGGACAGTCAGTGACGACGACAAATGATGGTAGCACTGAAGCTACCACATATGAATACACCTGGGAAGCAAAAGACATTTTTTACGGTGACACAGAACGTACTTTGGGAGATTCATAATGAAAGAATCAGGATTAAGATTAAAAAAGAAACTGCAAAGTAAAGCCGGTGAAACAATTGCAGAGACTCTTGTTACCATGATCATTTTGTCCCTTGCAGTGCTGATGCTGGCAGGAGCAGTTGTGACGACTGCGCGTGTAAACAAGCAGGCGGACAATACAGATACCTCTTTTCAGACAAGACAAACAGGAGCAGAGGTAAGCACAGGAACCAATTCTACGAAAGTGATCCTTTCAGAAGAGAATGCCACAGGAGGTGCCGGCGGTGCATCAAGTGCGGAAATTCCGGTGCAGGTATATCAGTCCCAGGCAAACAGTCTGGAAAAGAGTTATATTTATTATAAAATAAATTGAATTTTCAAGCTTTCACAGAAAACTCGCGAGCTGTGGCGCGAAAATATGAGAATGTATAATTTCTGTGCATTGGGAAGCATGTTGCTGTAAACAGGACAAGCAGAAACACATTTACAGGAGAAAGGCATGAAAAATACAGCGAAAATCAAATTGAAAAACCGAATACGAAAACTGCTGTCTGACAAACGAGGCTTTTCTCTTGGGGAGCTGCTGGCGGCGACCGTTATCCTGCTGCTTGCAAGTCAGGTTATGACGCAGGGAATGGCTTTTGCCACCCGGATGTATAATGAATCTTTGACCAGATCCCACGCAAAGCAGCTGTGTTCCACCTTAACGAATGTAATTGAAAAAGAGCTTCGATATACAACAAGTGTTAATAAAGGCAGTGATGGAACGGTACTTAAGTATTTCAGTCCGACTTACGGAAAAACAGAAAGTGCTTTTGCAGCTATAGATGAAAATGAAAATAAAATTGATGGAACAGCAGGGGGCGAAATAGCGGTTCAATTAACCGCAGAGGATGGTTCCCTGTACTGGCAGAAACTGATTTCTTCTGCCAGTTACAGTTCCTTTGACCTGAAAGCAACAATTCAAAGTGTGAAACTGGAAGGAACTACCTTCCATGTAATTCTTGAAATCACAGATAAAGATGGCAAAAAGATTGTTACAAACAAATTCGATGTGATAGCAGTAAACGATATAAAATTAAACCAATTATAAAAAAGAAAATAAGACTAATTGCAACTATTCAGCTGGTACTGTTTTATGAAACATGTAACTGTAAAGGCCCTGAACAGCTGCAACAAATTTGTTATAGATAGATTTAAACATGAATCACATACTGAATATAAACACAAAGGAGAGACCCCCACATGGCATACAAACGTCTTGGTGACCTGCTGATCGCGGCGGGGACGATTACACCGGAAGAACTGGATATGGGACTGCAGAGGCAGAAGGAGACCAAGGAACGGCTTGGAGCGGCTTTGATCTCAGCGGGAATCATCACAGAGGCAGAGCTGATCGAGGCACTTCGTCTTCAGCTGGGTATTGAATACATAGATCTTTCGAAAACCACTATTCCTATTTCCATGGCACAGGTTGTTCCGAAAAACATTGCGAAACAGTTCCAGGTAGTGCCGGTCCGCATGGAGCGGGACGAGCTTTATCTGGCCATGAGCGACCCTATGAACTTCTATGCGATCGAGGAAGTCAAGAAAGCAGTCCGTAAAAAGATTGTTCCGATGATTGCTACCACAGAGGGCGTGGAGCATGCCATCCTGGTCCTTTACGGAAACGAAGGCGCTGCAAGGGCTATTGAGGCCATGAAGCGTGAGGCTCCGATCGAAGAGGACAATGGCGAAGAAGCGCAGTTTACAGGAAACATCCTCAACGACAACATTAACGATGCGCCGACCATCCGTCTGGTAAACTCCATTATCGAGCGTGCCATTCTGGAGCGCGCCAGTGATATACACATTGAGCCAAAGGAAAAAGAGCTTCAGGTGCGCATGCGTATTGACGGTGTGCTCCGTAAGATTCTGACGATTCCCAAGAACCTTCAGAACTCCGTTATTTCCCGTTTGAAAATCATGAGTGGAATGGATATTGCAGAACGCCGTGTTCCACAGGATGGACGTTTCAATGTTAAGAATAAGAAGCGTGAGTTTGACCTTCGTGTAAACTCTCTTCCTACTGTATATGGAGAAAAAATCGTAGCCCGTCTTCTGGACAAAAGAGCCGGCTATCTTACTCCGGATTCCATCGGTCTTATGGGTGACAACCTAAAGAAATACCAGCGGGCTATCCACTGTACCAGCGGTGTTATTCTGATCGCCGGTCCTACCGGAAGTGGTAAATCCTCCACCATGAACACCATGATTTCCCAGTTAAATACAGAGGAAGTCAATGTAGTAACTCTGGAGGATCCGGTTGAGTACAACATCGACGGAGTAAACCAGGTGCAGATCAATGAGAAAACAGGCATGGATTTTGCCAATGGTCTTCGTGCCATCCTTCGTCAGGACCCGGATATCATTGCCGTCGGAGAGATTCGAGACGGTGAGACCGCCCAGATCAGTATGCGTGCCGCAATCACCGGACACGTTGTGCTTTCCACAATCCATACCAACGATGCTGTGGGAACGATCGAACGTCTGGAGGATATCGGCGTTGAGCCGTACCTGATCGCCACCGCTCTCCGCGCCGTTATTTCCCAGAGACTGGTCCGTCGGATCTGCCCCAAGTGTAAAAAGAACTATGAGGCGACAGACGAGGAAGTAAGACGCCTTGGCCTCAGCACAGAGCACAAGCATATTTTCTACCGGGGCGAGGGCTGCGCAGACTGCTTCAATACAGGCTACCGCGGACGAATCGGTGTATTCGAGATCCTGGAAATCACCCCGGAAATCCGCCCCCTCATTTCCCAGCAGGTTGGACGACCTGCCATCGAACAGGAACTGGCCAGCGCCCACAGCGAGTTCAAGACACTGCGTGAAAATGCCATTCAGCTGGTGGAAGAGGGAATTACCACTGCCGAGGAAGTGCAGCGAGTCATTTACGAAACCGGGGATATGAAGAAAGCAGAAGAGGAGTAATCCATTTAGTTAACTAAATTGCTATTTAATGCGTTGAAGTTTCAGTTAATACACATTGTCCAAATGCGTCCGCATTGAAGAACTTTTATCTCACTAAAATACAGAAAGTCAGGAGACCAAAATCATGTACAACATAGAAGACCTAACCGAACAAGCCCGCCGCAGCGGCGCATCCGACATCCATCTGGTATGCGGCCTGCCGCCGAAATACCGTCTGGATGGCCAGCTGGAGAACATGGCAGAGGAACGCCTTTCAGAAAAAGACTGCGATATGCTTTGCCAGGACCTGGCGAAAGACGCTATGTACGAAAAACTGGAATATACCGGAGAACTTGATTTTTCCCGTGAAATAAGAGGAATCCGCTGCAGATGCCATGTATTCAAACAGCAGGGCAAAGTTTCCGCAGCCATCCGTCTGCTCAGCGAATCCATTCCAAGACTGGACTCCCTGGGACTTCCTCCCTCTGCGCTGGAATTCACCAGCCTCCACAAGGGAATCGTCCTGGTAACCGGCGAGACTGGTTCTGGTAAATCCACCACTCTGGCAGCCATGCTGGACGAAATCAATCACACCAGAAAAAATCACATTGTAACTCTGGAAGATCCGATTGAGTATGTATACACCCCGGATCTCTGTGTTATCAACCAGCGTGAGGTTGGCAAAGACACTGCAAGCTTTTCCGAAGGTCTTCGTGCCAGTCTGCGAGAGGACCCTGACGTAATCCTTATCGGTGAAATGCGAGACAAGGATACCATTGAAACTGCAATCACAGCAGCTGAGACCGGACACCTTGTATTCGGAACCCTGCACACAGGCAGTGCTTCCGACGCTATTGACCGTATGGTGCAGGTTTTTCCGGAAGGAATGCAGAACCAGATCCGTCTGCAGCTTTCCATGACCCTAATGGCTGTTATTTCCCAGCAGCTTGTGAAGAAAAAAACAGGTGGCCGTGTGCTGGCAAGTGAGGTTATGGTTGTAACCGACGGTATCCGAAACATGATCCGCGGCGGAAACACCCCTCAGATCGCCAACGCCATTGCCACCAGTGCGGCAATCGGCGGACAGACCATGGACCAGTCACTGGTAAGCCTGGTACGTTCCAGACAGATCGACAAGGCTGTGGCTGTGGAGTATAGTCACGACCAGGCTTATGTGAAGAAGAATGCATAAAGGACTTTAGATGCATATATATTTTTCATTGTTTCGGAAAGTGAAAATTTGAATTTGAAAAAGCACTTTACTGCATATTGATCAGCTAAAGTGAAAATTTGAATTTGAAAAAAGCACTTCACTGCATATTGATCAGCTGTGAAGTGACTTAAAGGCTGCGTGGCATAAAAACTGCGCAAGAAAGGTGGACAACAATTGGCAACCTACAAATACACAGCCATCTCCAAAGACGGAGTAAAAGTCTCTGGCGTGGTAGAGGGCTTCAATGAGTTTGACGCGGTTGACCGCATCAAGCAGGACTGCGATATTGTTCTGAAGCTTACAGAGGTGGAAGAGAAGAAGCCCGGGCTTCTCAGCATGGAAATCGGCGGCAACCGCTTGAACGCCAAAGCTTTTTCCCTGATGTGCGCCCAGTTTTCCATTATCCTCCAGTCCGGAATTCCCATCGGCCGTACCGTCCGGCTGATCGGAGACAAAATGACAGACAAAAAGCTGAAAGGCATTCTGAAAAAAGTGGCAGAGGATGTTGAGGCAGGGCGAAGCAGGGCCACCAGCTAGGATGCAAA
>OGQI01001366.1_pt1 | contig 16899 bp, 7 predicted proteins | sample 1553171 | NCBI WGS metagenome assembly OGQI01 (sample SAMEA2579988, study PRJEB22360) | human gut metagenome | biome: human gut; feature: human-associated habitat; material: faeces | place: Denmark | collected 2008/2010
GAAGTTACAAAATTCGACAAATTAAGATAAAACTAGATAAATTTAACTCTAGTAAAAAAACACAAACTTATTGTATAATAATACCATGATAGCAGTACTACTAAAGAAAGGAAGAAAAACATGGATAAATTAAAAGTACTTATGGTAGATGATAACATAAGTCTTATAAATATGGTAAAAGAATATTTTAAAAGTAGTAATGATGTAGAGGTAGTATTAGAGGCATATGATGGAGAACAAGGAATAAAGATGATTGAATCTAATCAAGATAAATACGATTTAATTGTTCTTGATTTAATAATGCCAAAAAAAGATGGAATGTATGTCTTAGAAGAAATGAAAAAGAGAAACATTACCTTGTGCGCTGTTGCCATGCTCTGTATGCAAGGCTATGCTAAGGCAGACACTTTTACCCTGAAAGGTGACAACACTTGTGTGGAGAACTATGCTCAGATGACTGCTGCTTACAAGAGCAATCGTCCAAAAATGAAGAAACGCCTTTTCACCTCAAAAGCGGTGGAAGCTGAGATTCTTCGCGTGAAGAAACTGCTTACCAATCCTAAGTTGGCGTGGATGTTTGAGAATTGCTTTCCTAATACGCTTGACACTACTGTACACTTTCGCATGCTGGACGGTAAACCCGATACTTTTGTTTATACCGGTGACATCCATGCTATGTGGCTGCGTGACTCCGGTGCGCAGGTGTGGCCATATGTGCAGTTAGCTAACAATGATGCGCAATTGAAAGAGATGCTCGAAGGTGTCATTCGCCGTCAGTTCCTTTGCATCAACATTGATCCGTACGCCAATGCTTTCAACGACGGACCTACGGGTGGCAACTGGATGACTGACTTGACAGATATGAAGCCCGAACTGCACGAGCGCAAATGGGAGATAGACTCTCTTTGTTACCCGCTTCGTCTGGCTTACCAGTATTGGAAAGTAACTGGTGACAGCAGTATCTTCGACGGTGAATGGATGAAGGCAATTACTGCTATCCTGAAGACTTTCAAGGAACAGCAGCGTAAGGACGGTGTAGGCCCTTACCGTTTCCAACGTAAGACGGAACGTGCTCTTGATACGCTGAATAACGACGGCTTGGGTGCTCCGGTCAAACCGGTGGGACTGATTGTTTCCGCTTTCCGCCCATCGGACGATGCCACTACGCTTCAGTACCTGGTCCCTTCCAACTTTTTCGCTGTCTCTTCTTTGAGAAAGGCTGCTGAAATTCTGACGGAAGTAAACAAGGAAACATCCTTGGCCAAAGAATGCACCGATTTGGCAGCCGAAGTGGAGGCAGCCCTGAAGAAATATGCCACTTACAATCATCCTGAGTTTGGGACAATCTATGCATTTGAAGTAGATGGATTCGGCAATCATCTGTTAATGGACGATGCCAATGTACCCAGCCTTCTTGCTATGCCTTATTTGGGTGATGTGGACGTAAACGATCCTATCTATCAGAATACACGCCGCTTTGTGTGGAGTGGCAGCAACCCTTACTTTTTTAAAGGTAAAGCCGGTGAAGGTATCGGAGGTCCGCACATTGGTTATGATATGGTATGGCCTATGAGTATCATGATGAAGGCATTCACCAGCCAGAATGATGAGGAGATAAAGATTTGTATCAAAATGCTGATGGATACGGATGCCGGTACGGGATTCATGCACGAGTCTTTCCACAAGGATGACCCCACTAACTTTACCCGTGCATGGTTTGCTTGGCAGAACACGCTGTTTGGAGAATTGATTCTGAAATTAGTGAACGAGGGTAAAGTGGATTTGCTGAACAGCTTGTAAAAATAGGAATTATTTAAAATCAATAAAGTGCGCTGGAAGGAGGATTAGGATACAAATTGCATGAATTGGTTGTTCGTTGGTATTATTTGTGTTCTTTTCCTTTTTTTATCGTGATTTATTATAATGTTTAATCTTAAAGAATATGAAAAAGAATCGAGTGTACACAGTAAATTCATTGCTGGCTCGGATAAGTGGGAACTATAAGTTCTGGCTTATTGCCTTGCCTGCTGTGACTATGCTGGCGCAGGCTCCTGCGGTTTATGCACATGCGGAGACTATTACTGTGGTGCAGCAAAACAATGCCACGGTGAGAGGTTCCGTTAAGGATGCCACAGGTGAAAGCCTGATTGGAGTGAGTGTTACTGTTAAGGGTAAAGAAGGTGTGGGTACCATTACAGATGTGGATGGAAACTATTCCATTGTTTGTAGTGCCCAAGATGTTCTCGTCTTTTCCTATGTGGGATATGCCACTCAGGAAATTGCTGTGAAAAATCAAAAACAATTGAATGTTGTCTTAAAGGAGGATACCAAGGTGCTGGATGAAGTTATTGTCATCGGTTATGGTACTACTACCCGCAAGAGTGCCGTAGGTGCTGTAGACCAGGTAAAGGCTTCCATGATCGAAGACCGTCCCGTGGCTAACATGACAGATGCTTTGCAAGGGGCTGCGCCCAACGTGGTTATCCAGCAGCGCAGTAGCAATCCTAATGATCGTAAGACTAACTTTAATATCCGTGGTATCAGCACTGTGAATGACAATAGTCCGCTTTTTGTCATAGACGGATTGGTAGCTGATGGCGGTAGTTTCGATAAATTGAATCCCAATGATATTGAGAACATTTCCATCTTGAAAGATGCCGGTACAGCTGCTATTTATGGTTCACGTTCTTCCAATGGTGTAGTTTTGGTTACTACTAAGAAAGGTAAGAAGAACCAGCGTGCGACAGTTCGGTTAAGTGGTATGATGGGATGGCAGAATCCGGATATCTTGTTTTCTCCGGTGAAAGGCTATCAGAACGCTACTTTGCGCAATTTAGCTGCCACCAATGCTGGAGAGGCTCCTTTGTATACACCCGATCAAATCCGTGACCTGGCTGCCCATCAAAATGAAGAAAGCTGGTTTTTTGATCAGATAGTCCGCACAGCCTTACAGCAGAATTACAATCTAAGCGTATCTGGAGGTAGTGATAAAACTACTTACATGGTGTCCATGGGTTATTATGACCAGGAAAGTAATTATGTGGGCAACAGTGATTTTGGCGTGCAGCGTTATAATTTTCGTACCAATGTTAGCACGGAAGTGGGACGTTTGAAACTGAATGCTATTTTGGCTTATACACGTAATAATAGTGTAAGTACCACCGGTGGGAGTTTGGAAGTGGATGCCGCCCGTGTACCTACTTATTATTATTACAAAATGAAATCGGAAGATGGAAGATATTTGTTAAATGATGTATTGACTGAATTTAACCCATTGGGAGCATTGGAAGCTGGTGGCCGTAACAAGTATCGTAACAATTATCTGAACGCTAATGTCAATGCTGAATTCCGGCTTATTGACGGATTGAAGTTGCGTGGAGTGTTGGGTGCGGATGTGATAAACGACATGCGTTCTACCCGCAATTTGGGCGTATCCTATTACTTGAATGAAGAGGCTACCGAACCACGTCCAGTGAAAGATACTGACTATCGGACCAGTAACTGGAATCATACGGCTTACCTTATTAATAGCCAACTTTTGTTGGATTACAACAAGACATTCGGTAAACACAATGTCAGCGGGCTTTTTGGAGTAACCAATGAATCGTTTACTTCGTCTAGCAATGAGATTGAGAAGAAGGGGGTAGATCCCGACTTGGGTATCGGTACAGACATTACCAATAGTACTGTGGGAAACATCACAGGAAAAACATTTGTAGATGAATCCAACCGTACCAGTCTGACTTCTCTGTTGGGACGTGTGGGGTATTCTTACGCTGACAGATATTATACAGAATTCAGCTTCCGTTATGACGCTTCTTCCAAGTTTCATAAAGACTACCGATGGGGTTTCTTCCCCTCTGTTTCATTAGGCTGGCGTTTGAGCGAGGAGAACTTTATGCAGGCTTACAAGGAACGTGTGGGTGACTTGAAACTGCGTACTTCTTTTGGTATCTTGGGTAACCAGTCTATTGGTACTTATGACCGTTTTACTGTTTACGAACTGTACAACAACTCTTACGCATATAATAACCAGACAGTATCAGGCGCAGGTTTTAAGTTAGGTAAGGATAATTTGACTTGGGAAAAGACCAAAACCTTCAACGTGGGTGTAGACGCTTCGTTCTTCAATAACGCTTTGAATGTGACGTTCGACTATTTCTACAAGCGTACGAGCGACATTTTAATGAAGCCCCTTGTGCCTTCGGTATTCGGTACGGATATGGCGATGGACAACATTGGTGAGATGCAGAATCAAGGTTGGGACCTCTCTATCAACTATCGTTTGAAAACGGGAGCCGCAAATCATAACTTCAACTTCAATCTTGGTGACTCTTGGAATGAAGTGCTGAAGTACCCTGGTCACGAAAGAATCTCACAAATAGAGGAGTTGAGCCGTATCACCCGTGAAGGATGTCCGTTGGAGTCTTACTACGGTTACAAGATGGACGGCTTTTTCCAAAGCTACGAGGAGATTGAGGCATCGGCTATTCCTGTAGGTGGAAAGGTACAGCCGGGTGACGTGAAGTTTGTAGACCGTAACGAAGATGGTGTCATCGACTCGAAGGATAAGTTTATCTTGGGTAATGCCTTCCCTCGTCTTACTTTCGGTTTCAACTACAATGTAGAATGGAAAGGATTCGATTTCGGTATGTTCTGGCAGGGTGTGGGCAAGCGTGACATGATGCTTCGTGGTGAATTGATTGAACCGTTCCACGCCAATTACTCTTATAATATCTATAAGCATCAACTGGATTTCTGGACTCCTACCAACACCGATGCACGTTGGCCGAGACTTACTGCTCCGGGTTCTACTTCCAACAGAAACAACTACGGAAACGGACAAGGTTCCGACCTATTCTTGATGGATGGAAAATACCTGCGTCTGAAGAACTTGCAGATTGGTTACACATTCCCTAAAACATGGAGCCGCAAGGTGGGTATGGAAAAGGCACGTATCTATGTCAACGGACAAAACTTGCTGACTTTCAGTAATAACTCGTTTATTGACCCTGAATCTTCTGAGTTCGACTCTAAGATGGGTAATAGTGGCGCCAATTCTGGTAGAAACTACCCGACGCTCCGTTACTATGGTTTCGGTATAGACATTGAATTCTAAAAACAACAGATAACTATGAGACTAAGAAAATATATAGCTTTTGCCGGAATGGCTGTTCTGATGCTTTGCAGTTGCAACGAGATGGAGAACGCACCGACAAACAAATTTACGGATAACTCTTATTGGACTTCCACCACCAAAGCCCAGTATGTGGTGAACATGGCTTACAGCCAGATGTACAATGCAGGCCGTATGTGGAGCGATGAAAGTTTGAGTGACAATGCTTACGACGGTCGCAGTGTGGACGACCAACGTGCCATTCGCAAAGGTATGGCTACTCCCTCGCTCGACATCTTCAAGAATGAATGGAAAGACCTTTACGGAGGCATAAAGACCTGCCACGTGTTCCTTGAAAAGGTGGATCTGGTACCCAACATGGACGCATCTGTTAAAGCACGTATGATTGCCGAGATACGCTATATCCGTGCAAGCCTCTACTTCCGTCTGACTAACCTTTATGGTGCAGTACCTTTCTTTACGGAGGACATCACGCTGGAAGAATCGCGGAGTGTAAGTCGTACAGACCGCGAAACCATTATCAGCTTCATTCACCAAGAATTGGAAGACATCAAGGATGCGCTTCCCACTCGCGACCAATTGCCCGAAGAAGACAAGGGCAAAATTACTAAAGGTGCCGTTTGTGCTTTGCAGGCTCGTGTCTACTTGATGGATAGCGACTGGAACAATGTGATGCTTTATTGCGACAATCTGATGAACAAACAGGGCGAATATGGTACTTATGCCTTATTTCCTGATTATGCCGGGCTTTTTGATGAAGCCAATGAGTATAATGAAGAGATTATCATGGACCGTTCTTATGTACCCAATTTGATTACTTGGGGTGAGATGGTAGACATGATTCCTTTGTCAAGAGGCGGACGTGCCGTGAACCGTGTGCCGCAGCAATCGTTGGTAGACACTTATCTGATGCTTAGTGGAAAGACTATCAGTGAAGCCGGGACAGATTATAACCCTGCTTATCCTTACGACAACCGTGACCCACGTCTCACCGCTACTATCATTTATGATGGCTATGACTGGAGTGGCAATGTGGACGATGGCAGTAAAGACGTAGTCATCAACATTCGTCCGGGTTCGGGAACCGATGCCTACGATGGTGGTGGAAACGGCACTTCTACCGGTTATTTCACCCGTAAGTATTATAATCCGCAGGCTCCCGGTGACCAGAATTCCGGTATGAATATCATCACTATGCGCTATGCTGACATCTTGCTGATGTATGCTGAGGCTGTTCACGAAACAAGCGGTATGACTGAAGAGGTATGGAACAAGACCATCCGTCCCATCCGCGAACGTGCCGGATTTACTGCCGATGCAGCCTTGAACTTTCCTGCCGGAAAGAGCAAGGAAGAGATGAGGCAGATTATTCGCGACGAACGTCGTGTAGAAATGGCGATGGAAGGTTTGCGCTGGTATGATATTAAGCGTTGGAAGGCTGGTAACGAATACTTGTCGGGCAAGGTGCGCGGTGCAAGCTTCGTGGACGAGAACAAGCTTGACACTCGCAAGTTCGAAGAGGCAAGAGATTATCTTTGGGCAGTTCCTATCAGTGAAATCAATTTGAATCCCAATCTGGCGCCTAACAATCCGGGATATGGAAATTAACGTGTATCTAAACTCATTAAAAACAATAGAACAATGAAAACAATATTCTCAACAATAGCTCTTTTTTCGGCAGTCCTCTTTGCTACGTCTTGTACGGAAGACATGGAATACAAGGATTCCAAAGTTTCCTCAGTAAATCAGTTGTATGAACCCACTGACGGCAAGGAAGTAGTCTTGCAATCGTCGGCCAGCGCCAGCCTGTTCTTTGAATGGGAGTCGGCCAAGGCTGAAGATAGCGGTGCCCCTCTTTATGAAGTGGTATTCGATAAAGAAGGTGGAGATTTTTCTAAGCCTATTTACAAAGTGCTTTCTGACAATGGCGGTTCTTTGAGCTATGCTACCATCAGCCACAAGACATTGAACAAGGTTGGTGCGGCTGCCGGATTGAACAGTGGTGAGACGGGTACACTTGTTTGGACAGTAATGGCTTCCAGAGGTTTGAATTCTGTAATGGCAAAGGAAAGCAAGAAGCTCACCATCACTCGCTTGGTGGGATTTGAAGAGATTCCGGCACAGCTTTACTTGACCGGAAGTGCTACTGAAGGTGGTATGGATGCTTCTAAGGCTGTGGCGTGTGCTTCACCCGAAAAGGATAAGTTCGAAGTCTTTACGAAGTTGGAAGGCGGAAAGACTTACAAACTGGTAGATAGAGCAGCCGAAGGTGCCAAGGTGTTTTATATCAATGGCAATAAGATTATGGAAGGCGAAGGCGAGACAACCGTAGAAAAGACGGGAGTTTACCGCATTGAGATGGATTTCTCCATTGCATCTGTAACCGTCAGGGAAGTAAGTAAGATGGAATTCTACTTCTGTCCGAGTGGTGCCGCAACTTTTGAATTGCCTTATGTTGGAAACGGTGTGTTCTGCGGTCAGGATAAAATTGAGTTCAAGCAAGAAGGATGGGGGCGCGACCAACGCTATAAGTTCTTGATGACTTATGCTGATGGTAGTATACAGTATTGGGGAACCAAGAATACTACAGACTCTAATCCTGGTGCGGCTACTCCCGAAGATCCTTATTTCTACATTATGGAGACTCCTGATAACCAATGGGATCAGAAGTGGAAACTGAACAATGAATTCGATGGTGCGGCCGATGGCCACAATCCGGGTGCCATCACCAAGATTAGTGTGATATTCAATGTGGAGAACTATACTCATAAAGTGGAATTGGCCAACTAATTTAAGGAGAGATTATGAAAAAAATATTATTTTGTCTGCCCCTGCTTCTTTTGGCACTTCAATCGTGCGAGATAGAAGATGAGTATATGTATGATAAGGGGCTTTACACCATAGATTGGGATGCGGCTGCCGACAGCAGTTCTGTGACCCTGATAGATCGTTTCTGGAATACGGAAGAGAATTATTTCAACTACGGGAATGACGGTTCAATCAAGGATTTCCATTATTGGCCGCAGGCTCATGCTATGGATGTGATGATAGATGCTTACAATCGTACCGGAGATAGCAAGTACAGCGACTTGTTCGACAAATGGTATGTCGGTATCAAGGCAAAGAACGGTGGCAGTTATTGGAACAACTTTTATGATGATATGGAGTGGATTGCTCTCACCATGATTCGCTTGTACGAAGTTACTGATGAAAACAAGTATCTGGAAACTTCTCAAGAGATGTGGAATGAAATCAAGACCGGTTGGAACGATTACGCAGGTGGTGGCATTGCTTGGACTCACGACCGGCTATGGAGCAAAAATGCTTGTTCCAACGGTCCTGCTGCTTTGATTGCTGCTCGTCTTTACCGTATTAACGGGAATCAGGAGGATTTGGATTGGGCTGTCAATATTTATAAATGGGAGCGTGAAAATTTATTTAACCCTGCTACCGGCGCCATCTATGATAATGTGAACGGTGAAACGGGTGAGTTGAGTACACTTTCTCTTTCTTATAACCAAGGTACATTCTTGGGTGCTGCTTACGAACTGTATAAGATCACAGGAGAAGAGTCCTATTTGAAAGATGCTCGTAAGGCTGCCAATTTCGGTATCAGTAATAGCAGCATGATAGATACTGGAAACAATTTACTTCGTGATGAAGGCGATGGTGACGGAGGTTTGTTTAAGGGTATTTTCATGCGTTATTATGTGCAGTTGATTATGGAACCGAATTTGGACCCCATATATAAGAAGAAATTCATCACTTTCTTTAACAATAATGCTGAAATCTTGTGGCGAAAGGGAATCAATAAACTTGATTTGCTGTATAATACTAACTGGGCAATGAACAATAGCGGTAACAACCATTTGACTACGCAGACAAGTGGTTGTACTTTGATTGAAGCCAAAGCTCTCTTTGAAAAGAGCCTGAAATAAGTTAGCAATTAAAAGTGTGTCGAAACTCAATCTGGTTATTGGGTTTCGGCACATTTTTTTTTAGAGCCAGTTTTAATTGGCAGTTATTTTGGAAATAATGTTTTTAGAGACAACAGTTTTTTATATAAAATAAACACAAAAGATGAAACAGAATCAATATTTATTTCTACTGTTCGCCCTGATTGTTCTGACGGGCTGTGGCGGTACGCAGAAGAAATTAACCGAATATGTCAATCCTTTCTTGGGTACGGCTACTTTGTGGGAGCCTGAGGACTTAGGGTATACGCGCAAAATAAAGTCACGTACATGGGGTGCGGAAACTTATCCGGGTGCTACCTTGCCCAACGCAATGGTGCAGCTCAGCCCCGTTACACAGTTTCGTAGCGGTGCGGGCTATCAATATGAGGACACTGTGATTTATGGTTTTTCACATACTGCTAAAGGGCATTGGAACTTGTTGCATGTCCCCATGTTGCCAGTGGTGGGAACTATCGCTCCGGGTAATTATTGCTCCGGGTTTAGTCACGAGAAGGAATCTGCGCATCCGGGGTATTACCAAGTTTATCTGGAACGCTATAAAGTGAACGCCGAGTTGACCAGTACCTTGCGTTGTGCCTACCATAAATATACTTTCGGCAAGGGCGACGATAAGTCATTATTGGTAGACATCCGCCGTTCTAATAATGATGTCCGTGATTGGAAGATTGAGAAGGTTGACGATAATACGTTCACGGGTTATCAAGATGGCGATGGTAAAATCTACTTTTACGCTAAGACCAACTATAAAATAGGCCAAGTGGAAATGGTAAAAGACGACAAACATGAGGTGGCTGTGCTGCGTTTTATCGACAGCAAAGGTGTTGAACCTTTGGAAGTGAAGGCTGGTTTCTCGTTTGTGAGTATAGAGAATGCTCAAATGAATTTGAAGGCCGAAATGTTGAACAAAAGTTTTGCACAAGTGGCAGAAGAAGCCGATGCGGCTTTGGGAGGACTCCTCTCCAAGAATCAAGTTGCAGGTGGCACGGAACGTGAAAAGAGATTGTTTTATTCTACTTTCTTCCATGCTTTTAAATGGCCGGCTTTGCGTAGCGATGTGAATCATGAATATACTGATGTCCGTGGCGAAGTAGTGAATAACGGCTTCCACTATTACACTAACCCTTCTTTTTGGGACGATTATCGCAACAAACTGGTACTCATAGGTATGATTTCTCCCGATGTGACTACTGACATCATTAGGTCTATTATTGACAAAGGCGAGAAGCGTGACGGCTACATGCCCACCTTCTTCCATGGTGATCACGCTTCCACTTTTATTTCTGGTTCTTGGTTGCGTGGTTTGCATGATTTCGATCTGGAGCGTGCTTATAAGTTGATTCTGAAAAATGCTACGGTGCCCGGTAAAGGAGGACGTCGCTATTTGGATGAGTATATGGAGCGAGGTTGGATTGCTGAAAAAGACACAGTGAATGTACCCACATGGGACGAATACAAAGGGGCTGTGACCAAGACCCAGGAATATGCTTACGATGACTATGCCGTAGCCTTGGTAGCCAAGGAGCTGGGAGATGAAGCCAACTACAAGCTGATGATGGAACGCTCCAACAACTACAAGACGCTATTCGACCCCTCTACCGGCTTTTGGAGAGGTAAGATTGACGATGGTAGCTGGATTCAGGATTTCGATCCGTATTATCCCTATTACCAGTACATGTACCGTGAGGCCAATGCATGGAACGCCCTCTTCTTCGCCCCCCACGACCCCGAAGGCATGATTAAGCTCTATCCCAGTAAAGAGGCGGTGGAGGCTAAACTGGATTCCTTATTCAGCGAACCGTGGAGAGGTTACGAGGCCCACAACCTGACCGGATTCATCGGAAACTATTGTCACGGAAACCAGCCGGGACACAGCATTCCTTACACCTATTATTTCATAGACAAACAAGAGAAAGCCCAATGCATTCTCGACAGCCTGATGAACCACTACTATGACATGGGTGCCGACAAGCTGGCTTATGCAGGGATGGATGATGCCGGCGAGATGTCTTCGTGGTATGTGCTCAATGCTATTGGACTTTACACTTATTCGCCTGCCGATCCTGAATATATTGTTACTGTTCCCTTGTTCGATAAAGTGACGTTCAATCTGAATGGTCGTCCCTTTACGATTGTGAAGAAAGGAAGCGGCAAGAAGATTATTGACATTACTTATGACGGTAAAAAGATTGACGGTTACTTTATCACCCATGACCAACTGAGGGAGGGCAAGGAACTGGTGATTACTACGGAATAGATAAACAATGGAGTTATGAAAAGAAATATACTGCTTCTATTCACATTCTTTGCTTGCATTACTGTACAAGGGCAGACTCCGGTTCGTTTGGTTGATCTGAGGAGCGAACATCTTGACAGACCTATAGGTTTGGATAATCCCGTTCCACGCCTTTCTTGGCGGATGGAAGATGGTAGGCAGGGAGCTGTGCAGACTTCCTGGCGGATTGTGGTAGACGAAGACTCGTTGAATGTGGTCAATGGCTGTGGCAGGATGTGGGATAGTGGAAAGAACGATTCCCGTAATCAGCTTGTGGCCTATGCGGGCAAAAAACTGCAGCCTTTCACTAGATATTATTGGAAAGTAATCTGCAGCGACATGGAATATAAGGAGACTGCTTCTCCTGTCTCTTACTTTGAAACGGGCATGATGGGGATGCAACATTGGCAAGGTGCTTGGATTGGCGATGGCAAGGATATTCATTATGGGCCTGCCCCTTACTTCCGAAAAGAGTTCAAGACCGGCAAAAAGGTAAAGTCAGCGCGTGCTTATATTGCCGCTGCTGGACTATATGAGCTTTACATCAATGGCGAGAAGATAGGAGACCACTGCCTTGCCCCTCTCTATACCCGCTTTGATCGCCGCAACTTGTATGTGGCTTATGATGTGACTTCACAATTACAGAATGGTGACAACGCTATTGGCGTACTTTTGGGTAACGGCTGGTATAACCATCAATCCAAAGCAGTGTGGGACTTCGACCGTGCCCCTTGGCGCAACCGTCCCACTTTCTGTCTGGACTTGCGCATTACCTACACCGATGGAAGCGTGGAGACTATTCCCACCGATCTCAGTTGGCGGACAGCGTCGGGTGCAATCACTTTTAATAGTATCTATACTGGCGAGCACTACGATGCACGTCTGGAGCAGAAAGGATGGAGCACTCCGGAATTCGATGATTCCAAGTGGCGCGGAGTAGCCTATCGGAGTGTACCTTCTTCCAATGTCACTGCCCAGCAAGTACATCCCATCCGTAATGTAAAGATTTTCCCCGCCGTCTCTTTCCGCAAAGTGGACGAGAAAACATACATCTATGATTTCGGGCAAAATATGTCCGGTGTGACTTGTATTCATGTTTCGGGTGAACGGGGAACGGAGGTCAGAATCAAACATGGCGAACGCTTACATCCAAATGGCCGCCTCGATCTCTCGAACATTGATGTCTACTTTCGAGGCGATAAGGAGAAAGACCCTTTTCAGACGGACATTCTCATTCTGAGTGGAGAAGAGGATGAGTTCATGCCCCGATTTAATTACAAGGGATTTCGTTATGTGGAGGTAGTGGCAGATAAGCCTATTGAGCTTGACCAAAACAGCTTGATTGCTTACTTCATGCACAGTGATGTGCCGGCAGTAGGTAGCTTGGAATCTTCGAGCCCACTGATAGGCAAGCTGCTCCATGCTGCCAATCACTCTTACCTTTCCAATCTGATGGGCTACCCCACCGATTGCCCTCAGCGCGAGAAGAACGGTTGGACTGGTGACGGTCATTTTGCCATTGAGACAGCATTTTATAACTTTGATGGAATTACCGTTTACGAAAAATGGTTGGCCGACCATCGTGACGAACAGCAGCCCAACGGAGTGCTGCCCGATATTATTCCAACTGGTGGATGGGGATATGGTACAGACAACGGGCTGGACTGGACTAGTACTATTGCCATCATCCCTTGGAATATCTACCTCTTCTACGGTGATAGCAAGCCCTTGAGCGATTGTTACGAGAGCATCAAACGTTATGTGGATTATGTGGAGCGTATCTCTAACAATCATCTCACTACGTGGGGGCGCGGAGACTGGGTGCCGGTGAAGTCAAAATCCAATAAAGAGCTGACTTCCTCGGTCTACTTTTATGTAGATACCAAGATTTTGGCCGCTGCTGCCAAACTCTTCGGCAAACAGGCCGATTACGAATATTATAATGCCTTGTCGGAGGAGATAAAGCAAGCTGTCAATGATAAGTTCCTGAATCGAGAAACAGGCATCTATGCCGAAGGTTCACAAACCGAATTGAGTGTTCCCTTGCAATGGAAGATTGTGCCCGAAGAGTTGATAGGAAAAGTGGCAGCTAACTTGGCACATAAGGTAGAGGAGGACGGTTTTCACTTGGATGTGGGTGTATTAGGAGCTAAAGCTATTCTGAATGCACTCAGCGAAAATGGTTATGCTGAAACAGCTTATAAGGTGGCTGTACAGGACACTTATCCTTCATGGGGTTGGTGGATGGTGAACGGTGCCACTACGCTGCTCGAGAACTGGGATTTGCAGGCTACTCGTGACATCTCGGACAATCATATGATGTTCGGTGAAATAGGTGCTTGGTTCTACAAGGGGCTGGGAGGTATTTTCCCTGATCCCGTGCAACCTGGTTTTCAAAACATTCTGCTCCGTCCCCATTTCATAAAGGGATTGAAACGGTTTGAAGCTCGTCATCGGTCGCCTTACGGTGAAATTGTTTCTCGCTGGGAATGGAAAGGGAAATGTGTGCATTATGAAGTTACAGTGCCCGCTAACAGTACAGCTACACTCACTTTACCTGACAAGGCCGAGAATGTACGGGTGGTGGAACTGGCGGCAGGAAGATATGAGTTTATTGTAAAGTGACCCTGTACTTTTCATTTATGCTTGCAAATATGTAATTAGCGGGTTTGCCACGTTGTTGTGGCATAACTCGCTAATTTTTATAGTCGGTATGTTAAGGGATGGCTTTTTCATTCTTATAGCCTGATCTTTCCCTCCAACCGTATATCTTCCGATGAAGCCCCTATCAGCAGCTTCACCGTTCCGGGTTCTACAACGAACATCTGCTTTCCTTCGTTCCAATAGCCGAGCTCTTCTTTGGGCACGGTAAGCGTCACTTTCCGGGTTTCGCCGGCCTTGATGGGGATACGCCTGAAGGCGCGCAACTGCTTGGAAGGACGTTCCACTTTGGATTCCGGATAGCTGGCATAGAGCTGCACGACTTCTTCCCCGTCGCGTCCGCTGGTATTCTTCACTGATACCGTCACGCGGATGTTCTTCTTGTCTTGCTTGAAGGATTCAATCTTCTCGTACGTAAAGTCGGAATAGCTCAGACCATAGCCGAAAGGATAGAGCACAGGGCCTTGGTGGTACATATACGTACGTCCGTTGCGGATGTCGTAGTCCATTATGTCGGGTAGGTCAGTGATGTCTTTCACCCACGTCTGTACGGTACGTCCGGCTGGATTCACCTTGCCGAAGAGTACGTCGGCCAGTCCGTTGCCCTGCTCCTGACTGCAGTGGGTGATGTGGACGATGGCAGGCACGTGCTCCTGGCTCCAGTTGATGGTGTAGGGGAAGCTGCTGACGAGTACCAGTATGGTATTGGGATTGGCCTTGAGCACCAGCTTCACCAAGTCTTCATCGGGCAGCATCAGCGATTTGCGGTCCACGGCTTCGCGGCCGTCACTGGGGACGGGAGAGAACTTCCAGTCCGCACGCGTGCCGTAAGGATGGTTTCCTACACACACGATGGCAACGTCGGCGGCTGCAGCAGCCTTTTCTGCCTGGCCCATGCGGTTGTCTTCGGCGTGGATGATTTCGGTTCCTTCTTTCACAGCATTGCGTATGCCACTCAGAATCGTTGTTTCGTAAGGCGGGGTACCACTATACCAATCTTGCACGATTTTGTCCGAATACGGGCCTATAACGGCTATTTTACGCAGCTTTCCGGCATCGAGTGGCAGGAGTTTTTTGTTTTTCAATAACACCACGGACTTGGCGGTGACTTCCCGTGCCAGCCTGCGGGCTTCTGCTGTCATGAAAGGCGGTGTCTCCGTACTGTTCTTTCCGATAGAGAGATAAGGGTTACGGGAGTTGTCCCCGTCCAGCAAGCCGAGCTTGAGGGCGACGAAGATGTTCCCGCGGATAGCCTTGTCGATGTCGACTTCGGTCAGTAATCCCTTTTCCAGAGCTTCCTTGACGTAAGGAACGTATGCGTCGAGAAATTGTCCTGTGGTGGCTTTTACTACGGCAGCAGCACCCTCCGCAAAGCTCGGAAAACTCTTGTGCGCTTCAATCAGCAGTTTCAGGGCACCGCCGTCCGTACAGATGATACCGTTGTTGCCCCACTGCTTGCGGGTAATCTCTTCGAGGCAGGGATGGATGGACATGGGGATGCCGTTCCAACTGTTGTAGGCGGCCATGAAGGCACGGCTGCCTCCCTCGGTGATGCCTTTATAGAAAGGATAAGCATAGTATTCATGGAACAAGCGCGTGTCGAAGTCGGAGGAAGTGCTGTCCCGTCCGTCCTCGTTGCTGTTGGCAAGGAAATGCTTCATCAGAGAGGCGGTTTTCCAGTAGCGGGGATGATTGCCTTGCAGGCCGCGTACGCTGGCAATGGTGAGTTGGGCGGTGAGGAAAGCATCTTCTCCGAAACTCTCCTCGGTACGTCCCCAGCGCGGGTCGCGGGCAAGGTCGGCATTCGGAGCGCGCATCACGAGGGCATGACGCTTGTTACCGGTGGTCTGCATGTAGTAGCGGGCTTCTTCAGCGGCTTGTTCCGCTACTTTCTGCACCAAATCGGTGTCCCATGTGGAGCCCAGACCGTAGGACTGGGGGAATATGGTGGTGGGGCAGTCGGTAGGGACTACTTTCCCGTCTTCCGTTCTTTGGCGTCCGCCCCACATGGCAGGCCCGCCGAGGGTCAGCCCGTGCAGTCCTTCGTAGTGTCCGCAACGGGGAATGTTGAGGCGGGGGACACCGAGGTCGGTGGAAAGAAGGTTTATCTTTTCATCCAATGTTAGGATGGAAAGAAGATGTTCCACGCGCTGTTCGTCGGTGAGCGTGGTATCTTGAAAGGCTTGTGTGTGTTGTGCGCTTGCCTGTAAGCCGAATAGCAGGGGCAAGGCGAGGAACAATAACTTGTTTCGCATGGGGTATTAGGGTTTAATGTGTTTGATATACCGGTTATGGGATTGATATCCGTTGTAACTGTCCGTCCTGCGGCAGGCAGAGCAATCCTTCAGCTTTCTTTTCGTCTGCCAGATACTTCTTCCACGTAATCTTGTCCCATTTCATCTGGTCTGTGCATTGTGCCACGGGGATATGGGGGATGGCCGAACCGTCCTTTACAAGAATGACGATGGGCAGGGTGCTGCACTCGATATGGTTCCATCCCGGAGCATACACCTTTCCGGTCTGGTAGTCTATCCATTTCTGCCGTCCGGGGAGGTAGACATCCCGTCCGCTGCCCTCTTCGAGCATGGGTGCCACGAGGAGGTTGGAGCCGAACATGTACTCGTCCTCTACCAGCCATGCACCCGGGTCGTCGGGATACTCCAGCAGTAGGGCGCGGAGCATCGGCCAGCCGTTCTCGGTGCACTCTTTGGATTGTGCGTATACATAGGGCATCAGTTTGTACTTCAGCTCGGCGCAACGGCGGAAATAGTCTGTGAACTCTTTCCCGTAGTACCACGGCTCGGTGGGAGGTGCTCCGTGCACGCGGCTGTGGCTGGTGAGGAAGCCGAAGG
>OGQI01001373.1_pt1 | contig 16847 bp, 21 predicted proteins | sample 1553171 | NCBI WGS metagenome assembly OGQI01 (sample SAMEA2579988, study PRJEB22360) | human gut metagenome | biome: human gut; feature: human-associated habitat; material: faeces | place: Denmark | collected 2008/2010
CGAAATATAAACCCTTAAGAGCATAAAATACGAAGTATTTTGTGCGATGGGTGTATTTCGCTCTCAAACGCCGAGGGCTTATATGGTTGCTTCATCTTTTTTCTTTTTCCGTTTGCACAACTTATTTTGCTGATTTTATTTGTTCCTTTACCTGCAAGTGTCACTTGCAGGTCATTGACCTTTAAACCAGCAATTACCAACGGAAATCCTCCGGTATTCCTTTCCGATTAAGATAAGCTACCCTGTTACTCTCCCTTTCTTCATCCGTACCGGCTATTAAGCTCTTCGTATATAAATCTCTCGTAATAAGCCTGTCCATCTTTTCAACCAGTCCTTCACTGATTTCCTCACGCAAATCTTCTCTGCCATAAATAAAATACTGATACAGCATTCTGAACAAATCTTCATCTATCATCATTTTCTTATTTTTCTTTTCCATTTTTCCTCCAATCTAACCCATATTGTAAACACTTAATAAAACAATTTATTTTTTTAGTTTTCTCATCACTGTTTACAGTTTGCCGTTTACATTAAATCCATATTTCCCATAAATAAAGGGATTGCTCACTTTTTTTATGTAAACAGTCCGATTTTTCAGTCAGTGTTACTGTTTACAAATTAACTGCCATTTCCAAAATCACAGACTGTTTACATTCACTGTTTACAAATATTAAACCACTTACTGTCGGTCACGCTTCCGTATTGTTAAACCTCGGGACTTCGGGTCCCGAGGTCCCAACTCCAAAAGAAAGTGACATGATGTCACTAACTTTTGCTTTGCGACATCATGTCGGAAAGTTCAATCCTACACATCAAAAGGCAGCTGAACACTGTCGTCTACTTCCACAAATTCATCAATATGTTTTCTCTTCCATCCTCTCTGAGTTCCATACTTTTTAAATCGATGAGTTGATATTGATTCCCAATCATTTGAAAATTCATTTCTCATAATTGCACCGATTTCTTTTGATTCGTAAGGCTTAGGCTCTTCATTTTCATGGTGAAATGCCAATTCATAAATCATTGAGGAACATACATAATCCTCTTTAGTTGTTTCAAGGAAGTTTCTAATTATGCCAACCTTTGTATCTTCCGGCATACAGTTCTTCTGCATTTCTATTAACTCTTCCGTAAGTTCCTTATTAAATACAAGTTTCGTATTAACACCCCTGTGATACATGTCCATGATTTCTGCCCAACACTGTTCCATATAACTTCTTGTCTCATCCTCATCTTCAAGGGGATGTTGCTCTGCCTTTTCCTTATCAACAAATACAGGTATAAATCTTCTGTTACCTGACCTGTCAAAAGGTAAAAAGTCAGCATTGTTGGACGAACCTACAAATATGCACTGTCTTGGTCTGTCTTCCGGATGTGTTTCATAGGGAACCTTATATGTTTCACTCTGACGGCTTAAAAATGACTTTATTTCCTCAACACTTCTTGCGTTGCAGGTTGCAAGCATTTCTGCAATTTCAATAATCCAGTGTCCCTGAATCTTTCTGAATACATTTTCATCATCAAGTTTTCTCAAATCATCTGAAAACCATTCGTTTTCCATTGTGAGAAATCTTAAAAAACTGGATTTTCCTGCTCCCTGTCCGCCAACTAAACAGACCATATATTCAAACTTGCATCCGGGATTATATACTCTTTGTACCGCTCCCATCATCATGATTCTTGTAGCCTCGTAAATATAATCGCTTTCCTCTGTCCCAAGATATTTTGGAAGAAGATGTCTTACTCTCACAACTCCATCCCACTCCAAACTTTCCAGTCTGTCTATAATGGGATGATAATGATTGTTATTTCCTACAATGTCAATTGCTCTCTTAATGTTCTTATCCCTCGTGATGCCATATAGTTTTTCCATTCTAAGCATTATGTTGTTAAAATCAGTATCCGTAAAAGTCTTTGAACGTCTTCTCCAATCCATTTCCTTTACTATGTCTGTTTTACAGGAAAGTTCGTTACGCCTTATTGCACCCTTTAGTAATGGATCATTATTAAGAACTGCTATGGCATTTGATATGGTCTGTCTCACCACACCATCAGGTCTTTTTTCAAGCCTATTTCTTACGGCTATTATTTCATCATTTTCGTTATCTGTATCCTCCGTTTTAGAGGATTCATTTATTGTATTATCATTCATCGTCGTCCTCCTTGTTAAAAATTTCTTGTTACGGAAGGTATTCCCTGCTATAATCTAATTGCGTTATTAATGTAGCAGGGATACTCTCCTTGTTATGTGGAAAAGCCCTATTTTACTTAGGGCTTTTTTCTTTCTTTAAACCCATTTAAAATATCCAACATTGTTCTTATAGGAACAAATATCTCTTCATCAATTTTTCCACCTGCCTCTATTCTCTTTAGCTGCACAATTATTTCCTGAAGATATTTTCTGAAACTTAGTATCATTAACGGATTTCCCACAGCTCTGATTTTTGTATAGAGTAATGATTGAATCATAAATTCCTGCTTTGTTTGAAATCCACTTAATTTTGCCCTCATATTAATTTCCTCATTTTCTTCTGGAGATACTCTAAAGGCAACTGTTACATTTCTCCATCTTCCTTTTGAATCATTGTTCCTGGCACTCATCTAATAATACCTCTCTTTCTTCATCCATTGTTTTTGCCATATCAGTCTGAACAGTTGGAAATAAATGTGCATATCTATATGTAATATCAACTGCCTCGTGACCTAATCTGTCTGCTATAGCCAATGCCGTGTATCCCTTGTCTATTAAATATGATACATGTGAATGTCTAAGATCATGTACTCTTATTCTCTTAACTCCGGCTGCTTTTGACCCTCTAACCATTTCATGGCGAAAATAACTTTTTGAGTTTTGAAAAATTCTGTCCTCTTCTCCAATACCATATATACTAGACAAATATTCCTTTATTTCATCAGCTAAAAAATTAGGCATTACTATGTTCCTTATGCTTTTTTGTGTCTTAGGGTCAGTTACAATGTCCTCACCACGAACCCGCTTATATGATTTTGTTACTTTTAAAATATTATTTTCAAAATCAAAATCTTTTGGAGTTAATGCTAGAAGCTCCCCAATTCTAAGCCCACACCAATACAAAATTTCAAAGCTGTAAAAGGATTGTGGTTTGTCTGATACCTGCTCAATGAATTTTTGATATTCCTTTTGAGTCCAAAAATCAACCTTTCTTTCTGTTCCACTACCCATATTTCCTGCTTTACTTGCCACATTCCACTTAAGTCCGTAGTATCTTACCGCATGATTAAGCATTGCACTTAATTGATTATGGATTGTTTTAAGATACGATTGTGAAAATTTTTTCCCTGCTTTTGTTGTTTGGCTTTTAATTTCCCTTTGCCATTCAAAAACGTCTGTTATCTTAAGTTCGTTTATTTTTCTTTTTCCAATATAAGGAAGTATTTTTGTTAAAATTATGTTTTCCTTTTCTTCCCAAGTGTTTGGTCTGACTTTATGGCTAACATCTCTTTTGTATAATTCAAAAAAATCCTCAATTGTCATATCAAGATCCTGATGGTCCTGCAATTTAAAATGTCTTTCCCAGTCTAAAGCTTCTGATTTTGTTCGAAAGCCTCTTTTTGTCTTTTGCTTTCGTATGCCTTTATAATCCTTGTAATAACATCTGACTTCCCATTTTTCTGTCTTTTGATTTTTGAACACCATTTATTTCACCTCCTCTTTACTTTTTATTCCATAAATTCGTTCTTCAAAATACTGTCTGCTAAGTCTTCCCTGAACAGTTATAAATCCCTGTTCCTTAAGTTCATTATTCAGATTTCTAATAATCTTATAGCCCATAGCTTCTGAAACACCCATTTCTTTTGCTATATCACCTCCTCTCACATAAATTTCATTACTCTATGCAGTACATCTTTGAACTGTATTGCATGTATTTTATCAGTTCATTTTCGTACTGTCAAGCAAAATATTTCACTTTTGAACTGTTCTTTGTTTTTTTATGTTTCATATATGAACTGTTTGTGATATAATACAAGCAGTTATAAAAAGATACGGAAGGATATATTTTATGAAAAAAAATAAAAAAAATTTTTCTCTAAATGCAAAAAATCTTGCCTCTGCCAATTTGGGACAAAAAATTAGATTTTATAGACAAACTGCTGGCATGACACAAAAAGAACTAGGCTCTGCTTGTAATGTAAATGAATCTACTATAAGAAATTATGAGCTTGGTAATCGTTATCCTGATTCAGATACTATATTTGAAATTGCAAATGCATTGGAAATTTCTCCATATGTCCTTGCAACTCCTAATCCTATTTCAGCAGCAAGTTCATTACAATATTTGTTTAACATAGAGAAAACTTTGGATTTGACCCCAACAATCATTGACGGAAAAGTTTATTTAGAGGTGTCTTCGGACATAGACATAGATGATGCCACTATTACTCCTCTAGCTAATCTTAAAAGAATGCTAACTCATTGGGCAACAATGTACGACAAATTTATTAATGAAGAAATTAGTGAGGAAACGTACCTCTTATGGCAGGCAAAGTATTTAAGTTTTGGAACAGACTTGGCTGACATTATTTTTAAAGCTGAAAATGAAAAGGAAATTGAGGTTGATACTAATATTTCTGATGCTAAGAAAAGATTTAGAAAAGCTAATTTGAAGGATTAATGAGGTATTACTTATATCAAAACTGTTGCGAATTTTCGTTCAAAAATGTACTGTTTAAGAGTTTTTTTGAAAAAAATAGCAAAAAATATTGTCATTTTATTGTCACTCTAAAAAAGAAAAAGCCTACAAGCCCTTTGTTTATGGGGTTTGTAGGCATATAGAATTTATTTTTGCATTATTCAAACTCTAAAAAGGCTAACGGTTTTCAGGTGCTTTTCTTTACTTTTTCTGTCCGTATTTCGCCCTTTCCTTAAATATTATTTTAAATTATTTTGACTTATTAAATTGTTGTTACCACAATGTGGTCATGCTGTAGAATAGTACTAAGTGGCTTGCAACTTATTTACATTGCTTATATAAAATCTCTAAACCTTTTTTGAAAACCTCTGCCTTTGTCATTGAATGCTTCTTAGCAAACTCAATGAGTTTTTCGTGTTCCTCATCTGATAGCCTAACCGAAATTTTATTAACCTTCGGATTTTCTATCTTTGGTCTGCCAACCTTTGCCATACCACTACCTCCTATTGATTATAGTATAATTTATGACGGTCATATTTTCAAGTCCTATTTAAATACTTCATTAGTCATATAATTCGCCAATCTTTTTTAACCTTTTCTGCATAAAAAAGAACACAAATTCGATACATTCGTAAAAGAATCAAATAAATTACGAAAATAATATTTGCCTATTTAGACTGTGTATTCAATATTAACATTAAGTATAGAATAAATTAGAATTATTCTATTATTTTTTTACCATCCACTGGTACTTTAAACTATTTTAAAGCAAATTTACCATTGATTTTATAATTACTTATGCACAAAAAAAACAGTTATCAGTACGCACTCATAACTGTTTTTCTTCTGGATATTTTTTACATTTCTTTTCAAGTAATCATATAAACAAAATTTAAGTATTTGTTGTGTCACAGTCAAATACTCTCAACAATACCAAACGTACATCGTACAAGGTTCGCATAAGAGATCTGTTATCATCACATAACAACCGCAATTTTCCATTTTCTTTAACAGTAATACATTCCATGTATCTACGCGCCTTTAAAAAAGCTAAATCTTCCTTAGTAACACTGTCTTCTGCTTCTGGATTCTCATTTCCTTTTTCGGTTAATGTTTTTAAAATTTCTTCATACTTCTCTTCTCTAATTTGCTTGCTCATTTTTCGTTCGCTAAATAATGCTATTTTTGTACTATAATTAGCTAATCTCTTATATGTTTCAGAATTAAATAAGGTATTTTTAATTTCGTTTACATCATTTGAAATTATTTTCACTTCACTTTTTGGTTCATACTGGAGTTCCGAATGATTCAATAATTTTTCACTAAAAAATTTGATGATTTTGGGTTCCGTGTTCTTCAAAGGATTATCCAAAATATTCTGTAAAGATGACCAAAAGAAATTATCTGTAAATCCTACATATTTTTTTAAGGGTTCACTGGATTTAACTAATTTTTCCAATTCTTTTTTATCTGGAAAAAATGCACTATTTTTCTGCATCCAATTAACTATCTGTTCTGCCATCCATTCAGTTATTCCTATATGTTTATTAAAAACAACTTGTGAATATGAAAAAAACTTGTTAAGTAAATATTGATCAGCTGCAGCAATACCTTTTGGATTTATGCATAATATCTTTTTTCCTTCGTATTCTCCAACTTCCATACACCCAATAAGTTGATCTAATTCAAACGCGCCAAAACTAGTACCTGAAAACATTGCATCTCGCATTAAATAATCTATCCCATCAGCATCTAGCTCTGAATGCAAAATCTGAACCAATAACGAATCTGTATCCTTACGCTCTATATTTCCAGTAATCATATCTGCAATTATATCTGGTGCCTTAGGACCACACTCTTCAACTATAATTTCATGTATTTCTTCATTATTACAAACTATATGAGCTCCTATTTTTTCATGATGGCATCCCATGGATTGTTCCATATATTGACTATTTTCTTCCTCTCCTAAAGTATCGATTTGATTCAAAACCTTTTTATTAATCTGACGACAAAAAGAATCATCTGGAAAACTTTCCAAGTTTTTTTTATAAGGGAATTCACACACATGTGATAAAGGATAATGTCCTATATCGTGTAATAATCCAGCTAAACGCACTATTTTTCTCTCTTCCATACTCAATTCCAAACGCATAGCTATTTTGTCAGCTATGTACATAACACCTAGCGAATGAATATATCGTGTATGCTCGGATCCTGGAAACACCCAATTAACAATACTTAATTGCTTGATGCTTTGTAAACGTTTAAATAATAATGTATTCATTATCTTTTCTTCTGCACTAGTATAATAGATAAACCCATGAACATTATCCAACACACGTCCAACAAATTCAATTTCATCTGTTGCCATTTATATATTACCCCCTTTACATTGCTAATTCCTTTATTGTCTGCAATGCAATTTCATTGTCTTTAGTATTATTTAAATGAGGTTTTCTCTTCATCAGTTCATCAAGTATTGCCTCGTCTTTAACCGAAGATGGTAATAAACTTTCTTTAATATATTGCAAAGAACCCAAACACTCTATCCACTGGCATTTATTATATCCTATTCCTTCTTTAAAAATAGCACTTTTAAGAGCCTCTATCTCCTTTTTTGCATCCGAAGAAAAATCTATGTTAACATCCTTTGCACTTTGCAAATTTAATATATCATTTTGTAAAGTTTGAGAATATGGACCATGCTTATACCAAAGGAATCTGTAATCACCAACTGAAATTCCCATATTTTGTAATAAATAAACAGCTTTTTGCATTTCTAACCTATCCTCAAATTCACTAGCATTAAATTCTTTATTAAAAATACTCTTAAACACAGGTTTTAATAAATTGTTTGCCATTTAATCCACTCCTCCTATTTTACACATTCAAATTACTATTAGTATATCATACTTTACATAAATTGTTTCCCTAAAAAACATTTTAATTCAAACAAAATTTTATAATGTATAAAATTTTGTCCTACTTTATATATTTTATTTTTATCTTTTCCAAATCATCACCAACATTAACATAACTATCATAATTTGACAATAATTCGCAAATTGCTACACATTTTTTTGCCAAGCAAACACGAATAAGTATATCAATTTTTGTGCAAACAATCTACTATTTTTATAAAACTATTTCTCCACCCCTTCTATTGTCCGCAAAAACAACTCCGTCAGTGTTTCTTTCATCTTAGGACTTAACTCTTTCAATCTTTCATCCACTGATTCTTCATCCTTTTCCTTTATTCCTAATATCGTATTTGCATCTGTATCCAGTGCATCCATCAGCCTATACAAAAGATCAATGCTCATTTTATTACTTCCTTCTTCCAACTGATATACATGTGATTGACTTATTTTTGCTCTGTAAGCCAGTTCAAATACAGATACATTCTTTTTTATTCTTAATGATTTAATTGTATTTCCAACTGCTAAACCTTTGTATTCCATTTATTCCTCCTGATTTTCTCCCCTATTGCAATGCATTGCATCACGTCTGATGCATCTGCAGTAATATAACACGCCAATAATTATTTACTACTTTGTTTCTTTCCTCTGACCGTCGCCAGTATATGTACTGTAGCTTGCTACCATACTTCAGTATGGGTCACGGCATAGTCAACAACTTCAAACTTATAATTATAATAAGTAGAAACTATTTCATGCATTGCCTTAAAGGAGGTTTGCCGACTCATTTGAGCCTCTTTTAATATACTGTTTTCAAATATAAATTAAGAGTTAGTGGCACTATACCTTTTACTCATCATCAATAACCATACAACTTCTGCCTAAAACCAAATAATCAATCGTTGTATCTAATATTTCTGCCAAATAAACAAATGTATCAATTCTGGCTCCATTTATTCCACACTCAATCATCTTTAAACCCTGGCACGAAATTCCAATTTTTTCTGACAACTTTTCCTGTGTTAATCCCTTTGCTTTTCTTAACTCCTTGATTCTTTTTCCGCTTTCCTTAATATCGTAATAAAACATCTTTTTCCTTTCTGGAAAACCAGAAAGGTTCGTTGTCTGCACCTGACACTTTAATTACATATATGTTTTTCTATGCGCAAAAAACGCAAGGGAAATCCTGTAAAGTAAATCTACTTCTTACTGATTTTCCCCTGCGTCTCTGGTGCTCCTACAGTTACCTCAATAACTGTATGCCCTTATCAGGTGGGCCTATTTAATTTTTTTATAATAAATTGTTTTCAGTCATCCATAATATCCACATTCGTAATCATATGGTGAATGGTATGTTTTTTTCTTATGTAATTTGCTTAATTCATTTTTCGCAGCACTGTTCTTTGTCGCTGCTTCTCCAATAGTCTTATATAGTCTTGACTCTCTTAATTTAATTGAGCCTTTTCTATCCGTAAAGCAGACCTGATAGAAACCATTGGCTATATTAACTATTATCACTTCTTTTATGTGCATCCCATTTTCTATGATATACACGTGCTCTCCAATACCATACTTGTAAATCAATTTTTACACCTCACACAAATAGTTTTCCGTTAATCATTCTCTCTGCTACATATTTCTCATCTATCTTTTTAAGCGTTAAAACTCTTTTACATCTATTGCATTTGATAGACAAGTTTAAAATTCCTGCATAATAGTCAAACATTTTTCTCTTACAGTCTTTGCAACAGAATGATACCTTCATAGAATTGCTCATTCCTCTGTTCACTTCCTTTAATCAGTATTTTTGTTTTTACAATAAATACCTGCTTGATAAGGGAAATAAATCCTGCAGATAATACGCTAGTATTCCGTAGCATCAAATCCAATGCCCTAGCTAAGCTGATCTCACACCCCTTTTTAGAATGTATCTAAACTATATCGAAAATAATTTTAGTTTTCTATAGCGTATACGCCATAATTCGAAAATTTGTTCGTTTTAGTAATTTTTCCTGCTTTCAACTGTTGAGACATAATATCTAATATTTCTCTTGAAAAATTCCTGCTCTCTTTCATTTTTGATTTGTTCTGCAGTTTTCCTTGTATATAATTCATCAACCGAAACCTGTAAATATTTAGCAATAGCAAATAATGTAACTGCAGACGGATCAGACTTACCTGTTTCTATTCTGCTAATAGTACTGGTTTCAACACCAATTGCATTGGCAAATTGAGTCTGGCTTATTCCATTCTTCTTACGTATAGCTGCTATATTGTTTATATAATTGTTGTCTTTCATTTTAAGCATAATTATCGCTCCTGTTATGTACAAATCACTATATTTATTAGATTTATTAGTAAATCTAAGGGGTAAAATTGTCCCACTATCCAAATTATACATTATAAGTTGTACGATAAACTGGACTTATGAGATAAAAAATTCTCCTTTAATTGAAAAATTTAACGCAAAAAATTCTCATTCTCCTTAAATCTCTTTTTACAAAAAAGAGTTCTTTATTTTGCATATAAATGTACATTCAGACATGTCCACCATTTTGTATTTTTCTTATAAATAGTTACTATATGTTGTTTCCCTTTAAATTGATGGTTATAAGTCAAAACATTAAGGGTCAAATAAAATATAATAGCTATTAAGAAGGAGGTGATAAAGTGAACTGGGAATTTGATCCGTCGGAAATTTTATTAGTATTTGGTAGCAATATTAGGAAATCTCGTGAGATGAAAGGATACACTATCTCTGATTTGGCCACTTCAATAAATTATGATCGTAATTGCCTTTCAGCCTTAGAATACGGTGAACAAAACATTGAATATTTGACCGCTCTAAATCTTGCTTGAAAACTTAATGTATCTTTTCCTGCTTTGTTTTCAAGAAACTATCTCTCGGACTTAGGATACAATAGTTTAAATTTCTCCGGTAACTTTATTGAGGATGACTATCTCCTTGTCTTTATTGAGAATTTTCAAAAAATTATGAAAAGTAAACAACTTAGACAGATTGAAATATATGGAGCAACCGATATTCAGCCAGCACTGATAAGTAGATTAGTAAACCGAAAGGCACTTAATCCTACAATTAAAACTCTTTACGCTATGGCTTATACCATAGACGTAGAAATGTACAATTTATTTTTAAGAAGTTCAATTAAGGAGGATATATGATTTTTACACCTTACTCAGATGAATCTAATGTGATTAATATGATACAACGCATACGAAACGAGGATTATGCATTAATACGTATGACATATACTATGATCGATAAAAATAACCTAGATGCAAATGCTATTCTTAGAGATCTCCTATTTGACTGGGGTCTTGTAGATTATGACCAACTAGAACATGGTGGCAAATTTGGCATATCTTATAATGCTTTATTTATTCAGCACGGTAAAACAGACTTTATTAAACTAAAATTTTACAGAGTTGCTAACACTCGAGGTGATAGACGTTTTTCCATCGAAACCATAAAACGAAGGATGGAAAATGGTGAAATCAATGAAGGGGATCTTCTTTATATTTCTGTTTTCCAACGAGCAAATGATACACCTTTAATTTACATAATTAACTTAACGCACAATATTCCAAGTGAAAGTGATTTAATTAATGCCATCGGTATGGATGCAATTACTAAATTGTTCCATGACATCAAACCTCGTTTGCATGAGATTATTCATGGTGGCTTTTTTGATAACTCTAAAGGATATGGTCCAATTGCTCCAAAGGATGTTGGTGACACTTTAGAATATCTTCTTGGAATAAACACGAATAACCGTTCAGATGCAGATTATAACGGTCTAATAGAAGTCAAATCAAAAGGTGGTGGCAGAACTTTAGATACACTTTTTACTTTACGACCACACTTTGAAGGTACAAGGGTTGCAGCATACGAACCAATAGATAGAAACAGAGTTTCCGCTTTTGCCAGAATATACGGATATGATTCCGATTCTCATCCTGGATATAGTAGTCTCTACATAACAATTGGTTCGATGGAAGCACCTCAAAATAACCAAGGATTCTATCTACACGTAAATGATGAAAACAGACAAGTTAACATTGTATGGCGTGATCCAATTACAGGTAAACATGAAATAGCTGCATATTGGTCATTTGACGACTTAAAACAGCAGTTATATATGAAACATCCATCTACATTATGGGTAAAAGCAGAAAGTAGAGAGATTTCTGGAATGGTTCAATTCAAATATAACGAAATTGAATTTTCCAGAGCTCCTCAATTTACAACTTTCCTCTCCCTCATTAAAGCTGGATTAATTACTTATGATTGGCGGGGATATACTACAAAAGAAGGTAAATATGTTGGGAAAAACCATGGCAATGCCTGGCGTATTAAACCATATGCGAAGCAAGATTTATTCGGTGAAATTGAATTAGTAGAATTATAAGATGATTTGTAGGGCATAAAAGATGGGCAATCTGAAAATATCCAGATTGCCCATCTAACTTATCTACAAAACTCTCATTATTTCATTAGCTACAGCTCTAGCTAATAATGGTGGTACAGCATTGCCTACTTGAGAATATTGTGGTACTTCCACACGTCTACGTAATCCACCTGTTGTCCTCTTTCCAAGAAACTCAAAACTATCATCAAACGATTGTAATCTTGCAAGTTCCCTTACAGAAAACGTTCTTGGTTCAAACGGTGAAATATAATCATCTGCTATAGTCATAACTGTTGCTGATGGCTTATTTCTATCCAACCTAGTTCTAATATTTTTCTTTGTTAGAAGAATATCTACATTCTCTCTGTTAACATTTCCTGCTCTAAATAATTCTATAACCTGTTCTTGCTCCAATCCCATCGCATTAACACAATGGTTAATAAGCGCCGGAGAATTAGAAATATCTATCCCTTCACTCATTACACGATTTTTTAGTCCTGCACCATCTTCACCTTCTCTAAATAACGCAAATCTTTCAGCAATAATTTGCTGATGCGCAGATACCTCATTATTATGTATTACTCCATTACTATTGATTGTGTTTCCATTAACATCTGGTGTACGACCTTCTCTTGAAGCAATTTGGAAATCTGTGTCTATATTATGCACTTGATCACGAATATCTTCATTTCTGATTAAATCACTTATTGCGTCTGTAATTGTTAATGCTGTATCGTCATTATGTGTTGGCTCCGGATATACCGGTGGTACCATATCATTTCTATAAGCCATAACAATTACTCTATTTCTTCTCTGTGGCACCCCATAGTGAGCTGCATTTAATATTCTAGGTTCCAAAGTATGATATCCTATTAATTGAAATTCATGCATTAATATATTAGGAACTATTTCGCCATCTGGATATCGATAACCTGTCACTCCTTCAAATCCATAGAATTTTGTATCCATAAATCCTGTAACATTTTCTAAAACCACATATCTAGGACGCACTTCATTAATTACCCTTAAATATTCTCTAAAAAGCATATTTCTTGGATCATTAGGATCTCTACGTCCTGCTCTACTAAATCCCTGACATGGAGGTCCTCCAAAAACTGCATCTATTTCAGGAACATCTTGGTTTCTGAATATTTCCAAATTTGCTATTGTCTCATTAATTAAATTTCCTGTCAACTCTCTTATATCACCACGATGGAAATATGTATTTACACCCTGATGCAACCCTAACTGCTCATGTCTATTCATATATGTTCTTTGAACATCTGGATTTATATCACTTGAGAAAAGGATGTGAAAACCTGCTTGAATAAGCCCCTCACTCATTCCACCAGCACCACAAAATAAATCTATTGCATTTGGCATTTTTATTCTCCTCCTTTTCCTAAATTTTATCATCTACCTTCAAAAATGTCCAGGTTTTTGTGTTAATTCAATTTTAGAACATATGTTCTATTTTGTCAATTTTTTTTTATTGTTTCCTAGAAAATATCTGCTTAATTTTATCATATATTTTTTCTAAATTCTACAGAACAATTGTACATATATTTTTCAAATTTTTTTGATTTCTAGGACTTTCTACCTAAACGGCAACTTCTCATCTCCAAACTCTCTCACCTTTTCAAATCCTTCTCCATCAAGTTCCCGACTTTTCAACTCACTATTCTTCTTTATAATTTCCCCATACAACTGTTCACGAAATTCTTTAGTTACTGGATAGCATACCTCTGTATATTCCCTTTTTCCATCTTTACTCTCTGTTGCTCTTGTTGGCATTGCAACAAAACTTCCTTTTTCGCTTGAGATTACTCTTACTCCATCTACAACAAAACATTTATCAATGTATATCTTACCAATACTTTCTATCCTGTCGTTAAAATTGCAAGGATACATTGCAACTGAAACACCTACCTTATCTTTACCTGATGTAATGTTAACTTCTTTGGCATTGCTTTTATATGCCTTAATAATATTGTCGTATAACTCTTTTCTAAATTCTGCTGTTGTAGGGTAAAAATAATTTTTGTAAATTGCATTTCCCTGCTCGTCAGTTTTATTTGTTTTGTACCCCGGCATTGCTACAAACAGTTCTCCATTTTTTGCTTCTTTAACTGTAATATCTGTCACTTTAAGACTTTCTTCAAAAACTATTGATACAAATGCCTTTGTGCTCCAATCTTTATTTTCTAATTTGTTAACTTTAATACTATAATTCATCGTTTTAACTCCTTTCGATTTTTCTGTTTTATTGTGCTAATTGTGCCGCCCATATTTATACTAAATTAAAAGTTCTTCATTTAAGAGTTAGCCACACTATACGCTACCTATTTCCCCGGTCTACATATCATCACCAACCCACCATTATGATAATTCCCCAAGCACACTCCATGAGCTTCATCCACAGCTTCAACCATCTTTCCATTGCCCACATAAATTCCAACATGGCTGATGTTCTTATACCTTCCATTGGTTGTATAACTGTAGAAGATCAAATCCCCCGGCTGTAGATTTTTTTCTTTCATTATCTTATCTTTTAGACCTTCTGCTTCTGCAGCCGCAGTTGTTCCACCACCAAACGATATGTCAACGCCTGCTGACTTCCACGCATAGTATGCCAAGGAACTACAGTCAAACGCTTTTCCACTGTTTCTTAACGGCTGACTGTAAGGATATCCTACTTTTGACAAAACAAATGAAGCAACAGCCTTTTGCGTTGGATTTGAAATCTTGTCTGTTATGTTGCTTATTTCCTGAGGAGTAAGACTTCCCTGTAATCCACTTATCTGACTTCCACCAGAAGGATTGTTTGTTATGTAATCACTCATCAACTGATTAAGTGTTGCCGTTCTGTCTTCATCAAACTGATACTCTATTGCCATTTCAGTATATGTTTTTAGTGTAATTCTCACCTCTAAATACTTTATCTTCTTTCTGCCTTTTTTCTCTGTTACATTCTCCGTGGTATATTTACACATGTCATCAAACACCGCTTTCAAATTTTGCTTGTTCGTTTCATTCATTTTTGTTGCGGTATTTTCATATCCGTACTTAACCATGTATACACTCATAATGTCGTAATAATTGGACGGTTCACTATTCATTCCTTCATAATCCACATATACCTTTCTTCCCCTGTCGGCGTCCTTGTGTTCATCAATCAAAGTCTGCACTTCCTGATTAAATTCTGAAACATACTGTGTTGTCACTGACTGTATTGTGTCTCCACTTTCCAATGGTGGAAGAAACAATGCAAATGGTGAATTGTACAGAACTGCAATGACGGCAAATACAATCCCAGTTGCTGCTATTACAATTATTAAAATTGGTGTAATCAATGGTGCCAATAAGGATACCATTCTTTTTATCAAAAAAGTCATTTTGTTTCTTACCATTCTCCCTACAAGTTTAAAAAGACTGTCATTCTGCTCTTCGTTTGGTTTCAGCTTATCCATAAAAAATTTCATCATTCTACTTCTTTGCTCTGCCTTGTAAAATGTATTGTCAATCTTCATTCCTGCTGCTTCGCCTGCAGCCATTCCTATCAAAGTACCTTCCGGTCCTGCCACTGAACCTGCCACTACCGTTCCAGCCTTGGTTGCAATCTTTGCACTTTCCTTTGCCACTTTCCTGCCGTTATCTTTAGCCATCTTTTTTGATATTTTCTTTACCGCCTTTCTGCCTGACTTTTTTGCTAATTGTTTACCTTTATTAACCGCTCTCTTTCTTAATCTGCTTCCTACGACTTCTTTTTGAAGTTTTGAAACTTTTGCTTTCTTTCTAATTTGATTACCTTCTTTAACAACGCCCTTTAGAGGCTTTATTACCATTCCTGTAGCTTCAAAAGTTTCCTCAATATTTTCACCGCCTTCAATGTTATCCAAGATTTTTGATTCAGCCACTTTTCTCATTGCTCTTACATTATTCTTTGTCCTTGTAGACATTGTTTTGTTATCTATTTTTACATCCTTCTTCTTATGAAGCTTGCCGTTTTTCTTCTTGTGTATTTTTGTTTCAACTTCTTTTTTTTTATCTATTTTCATATTGTCCTCCTTGATTTTGGGTAAAAAATTACGCCAAGGTTAGCTTTTACACTAACTTGGCGTTTTATATAATTCTTTTTATTATCTAATCAGGTAACATACTCGCAAACTGGAAGTTGTTACTCTGATAAGCCGAAAATTAACTTACACTTTTCTAGCGTTACTACAACTGAATTTTATAATACAAGTAATCACCCGAAAATGCGGTTTCATCATTATTTTCTTTTGTGTCATATAAAATAAATCCGATACTTTCATAATTCTTTGGTGCAATTAGATTACTATTTGTCCATACTCGTATCTCTTTCAACCCTTTATATTCTTTTATACGTCGAACAGCCTCACTCAACTGTGCTTTACCAAATCCTCTTCCTTTATACTTTGTTCTTATACCATTGTGCCCTATCTCTACATATTCCGGTCTATTTCTTGGGTCCCAACATATAAATCCTATTGGTTCACCTTTGTAACAAGTTACAAAACCATATTTATCAGCAATTTCTGGATTATCAAAGAAAAAGGCATCCGACTGCTTCCAGTTTTCATCCCAACAAATAGCACACCTTTTATCAAACGAATATGCGTCCTTAAGGATTTCGTACATAATACCTCTATTAAAATCAGTGAATTTTCTAAATTCTATATCCATATTACCACCTCCACAAATTAGAATTTAACTATCTAATCCTCAAAAACCATTGATTTTTCAAGGTTTCACGCCTGTTTTTCATTCAAACCTTATCTGTTTGCCCTTGTTTTTGCCCTTAC
>OGQI01001374.1_pt1 | contig 16842 bp, 12 predicted proteins | sample 1553171 | NCBI WGS metagenome assembly OGQI01 (sample SAMEA2579988, study PRJEB22360) | human gut metagenome | biome: human gut; feature: human-associated habitat; material: faeces | place: Denmark | collected 2008/2010
TTGTCCGCGGTCGCCGATTCGTAACATTGTATCCAAATCGAAAGACAGATGCATATATCCGAATTACAAAAAGCGACCGAACGCGGGGAGTTCTCGATGCGTTTCGTGGCGGCCGACGGCGAAGTGGTCCGCATTCCCCACTGCGTATGCACCTCGTACCACTCGAAAGGGCGGACGATGAACGTTAAGTCGTGCGAATCGGGCGAGATCCGCAAGGTGGTGCGGATAACGATTATCGAAATCAACGATGAGGAGGTTTATTTATGAAAGGTTTACAGTTTATCACGCAGCAGGTCGCCTATGCGCCCGAAGTGCAGGCCGTATTCGCGATGGCCGGCAGCAGCGCCGCGGATATCTTCGACAGCACCGACACGCCGGTGGTTATCGACGGGAAAAAGATCGCCCCGTGGGGGCCGGACAATGACTTGCCGAATAAGATTATGGAGAAGATCCGGGCCAACGACGTCGTATCGCCGAACCTGCTGTTCAACGTTCAGACGGGTTACGCCCAGGGGATCAAACCGATGCGGCGTATCCGGGAAGGCGATAAGGTGTATTACGTCGAGGCATACGACGACCGGATCGAAGAGTTCTTCGAAAACAACGACGTCGACGGGTTCTTTCTCGAGCAGGTTTCCGATATGATGACCTTTTTTAACGTCTTCCCCGAAATCATTTTGAGTAAGGACGGTAAGCGGATTACGGGCCTGCGGCACCTGGAAGCGATTTACAGCCGCTGGGGTGCGATGACGGGGAACGATAAGGAGATCCAGCGGCATTATTACGCCGAATGGCAGGCCGGATCCCCGAAGAACGGCAGGTTGGACGTGACCCGGGTGCTGAGCCGTTACAATACGGTCGACCACCTGCGGGGCCTGATGGCGTCGGGGTGCCGGGATCGCCGTTTCGTCCTGCAGGTTTCGATGCCGACGCCCGGACGGACATACTACGCTTTCCCATACTGGTGGTCCATTTTCCGCAGCGGGTGGTACGACCTGTCGAAAATGTTGCCGGCCTTCAAAAAGGCGCTGCTTACCAATCATCTGTCGGTGCGGTACATCGTGTATATCTCCGATGAGTTTTGGGTCGAAGTGTTCCACCGCGAGAACGTCGACGACGCCGACGAAGAGAAGAAAAAGGAGGTGATGGATCGGGAAATCGGGCGGATCATGGAATTCCTATCCGGGAACAATGCCAAAGGCGGCGGTCTTATCTCGACCAAAAAAAACGTGCCGCTGGGCGGTTCGAAGCCTTTCGAAGACAGGTTCGTTCAGATCGAGGTGCTCAAACCGGGCATCGAAGGCGGGGAGTTCATCGAGGACGCCGAAGAAGCGAGCAACATGATTTCATACGCGATGGGAGTGCATCCGAATCTCAACGGCGCGACGCCGGGGAAAAGCAAGGGATCGCTCGGCGGATCCGACAAACGGGAACTGTTCAATATCAAACAGGCGATGATGCGCCCCTTCCGCGACCGGTTGCTCAAACCGCTGACGCTGATTAAACGGTATAACGGATGGGATAAGGACGTCGTCTTTGCGGTGCCCGAACACATTTTTACGACGCTGGACGAAAGTAAAACCGGAACAAAAACACGCGACAACGCATGATAAAGGATATCGCAACACTGAAAAAACTGATCCCTACCGTGGTGGGGACTTCGATCGAAAAGTACCGCCAGCCGATCGCCGACGCGCAAAATTGGTTCGCCGCCCGGATCGCCGGGCCCGCCCTGATGTCCGAAATCGTGCGAATGGGCGAAGATTCCGAGCCGGGGGAACTGTTCCTTCGCGCGCGCCTGGCGGTCGCCTGTAAAGCCTATCTGACGGCTATTCCGAAACTGGACGTGCTTGAGACGAACAACGGGTTCGCGGTGGTAAGCGACCAGAAGCTGGCCCCCGCTTCCCGGGATCGGGTGAAAGCGCTGACCGACTCGTTTTCGTCGAGCCTGAAAGATGCGCTGGGGCTGTTTTACGAATACGTCGAGGATAGTCCCGAATACCGTCCGGTGTGGCTGACGGCTCCCGGCTGTACGATTATGACGGATAGCTATCTGCCGACGCTCCGGGAGTTCCGCAAGTACGGAGCCTGGACGGGAGGATACGAATCGTTTGTAAACTTACAAGCGGACGTCCGGGCCGTCATCCTGAAATTCATCGAGCCGAAGATCTCGCGGGCGCTGTCGGATAAAATCGTTTCGGAAATCCAGCGCGATGCGCTGTCCGATGCGAACGCCCGGATCGTCGGCGATCTGCGCTATGCGCTTGCGGGTTATTACAGGGGCGACCGGGCGCTGGGATACGCTTCCCTTTGCCGGGTGCGGGAAGCGCTCGAGGAATCGCCGGACGATTATCCGGAATTCCAGGACTCGGATATCTACCGGCGACTCGTCGCCTCGCGGGAGAACCAGAAAAAAACATCTTCGATATTGCCGATTATATGAAAAAGAACAGAAAAAAAGGGTGGCTCAGGGAACTGAATCTGACGTTGCCGACCGGCTGGGGCAAACTGAACGCGGATCAGGTGATGCGCGTGGCCTATTATCTTTCGCAGCGGATCACGGAACCGGAATACCTGGTTCGTCTCGGACTCGAATTTGCAGGTCTCAAACCGCGCGGTTCGCAACAGCGTGACGGCGAGATCCGCTACGCGTATTACCACCGCTGTCACGGTAACGTGCTGCTTACGGCCGAACAGGTGGCGTCGATCGCCTATGCGCTGGAATGGACGACCAAAGATCCCGAACCGATGGCGGCCCCGAATCTCGACGGCTACGCGACTCCGGACAGCCGCATGTACGGCGTTACGCTGGAACAGTTCATTACGGCCGATACCGCTTACGGGGCCTATGTCCGCACGCAGGACGCGCTTGCCCTGCGTACGTTCGTCGTATCGCTTTATACGCGGCGGCGGGGATTCGATCCGGATCGTTTGCCGCGGGAAGCCGCGCGGATCGCGCGCCTGCCCGAATACCAGATGCAGGCCGTGCTGCTCTGGTTCTCGGGCGCGAAGCGCTACCTGCAGAAAAAATACCCGTATGTTTTTTCGACCGATGAAACGGGCGCGCCCGTAACGCCGGGCGACGAGCTGATGCTGGGTATGCTGTCGAGCCTGAACGACGGCCGTATCGCGGACAACGAAAAGATCCGGCAGGCGGATGTGCACGAAGTGCTTTACGAACTGAATCAGAAGATCAAAAACAGTAAAAAAGGATAACGGGGATGTTTAACGCCTATAAATACATCGACGGACTGGCTTCGGCGCAGGGATGGCCGAAGGTCTACCGCGTGACGGGATTGTCGCGGATGGAGGAGCTGGTCGCCGACGTGCGCGAAACGGAATTTCCGTGCGTTGCCGTCGAGATCGGAGCCGACGGCGGTTTGAATATGACTACCGGGCTTACGAACCGGGGATTTTATACGTTCTATGCGATAGACCGTCTGGAATCGGCGAACGACATGGAGCGCCTGGAAAAGATATTCGCTGCGACGTTCGATACGGGGATGGCGATCCTGGCGCGAATGAAACGGGATTCGCACGACCTCGGCGACCCGTGTTACGGATTTTGTCCGGACGAGGTCAGCTACTCGCGGATCGTCACCGCCGGGATGCAGGCTTGCGGCTACGCCTTCAATATCGTGATAAACCGGGACTATGAATGAAATGTCGATCCGCCATGACGTCGAAAGCTGGGCCGGAAACGTGATTTCGCAATGGGAGCGTAAAATGGATGCGCTCGGTATCGGGGAAACCGGAAAACTGCTCGGCAGCTTCCAGCAGCATGTATATTGGGCCTCGATGGGGGATCTCGACCGGATCACCTTCCTTTTCGAATATTACGGCAAGTTCGTCGAGTGGGGCGTCGGCGGCAGGGTGAACATTGATAATCGCGATACGTTGATCGCCGCGGGCCGCACCAAGCGCCGCAAAAAGCCCTGGATGACTCCCGTGTTTTTCGCCGAAGTGGATAAATTGCGCGAAATGCTTGCCCGCAGCATGCAGCGGCAGGTGGCTACGATGATCGTAAAAAAGGCCGTCGAGCACAATCGTATCGACGATTCCACCATGCGGATATGATCGTAAAAAAAAGCCCCGCGATGCACTAATAATCTCCTGAGTGGAACTTAGGACTTCATGCAAAGCAGGACTTTCGTATATTTATGCCCGCAAAGATATCATATCGCAGGGAAATGGAAAAATATATGACGAAGATCGAAAACGAAGCTCAATATAAAATGGCGGTGGCAAGAGTCGAAGAACTGCTGCCGCTCGTGAATGACGACACTCCGCGCGACGACCGTAACCTGATCGAATTGGAACGGCTTTCCAACCTGGTGGCGGATTATTCGGATGAGCATTTTGCGATCGGTCGCTCGTCATCGAAGTAAAATTCTACTATGTAAAAATAGCCGGTGTAGAATAAAGATTATTCCGCTTATTTTATTTGGTGAAATATTTGCACAAAAGAAACTAATTAGTTACTTTTGTGGTTGTAAAGGTAGATCTGATGAAAAGAGATTTGATTTATTCGCCTGAGTACATGGAATTCGTGGAGAACGCGAACGCACGCACGCAAGAAAAATTGCGGTATGCAGTTGCCGTTTTGGGAAGCGTTCAACCGATACCCGCCAAATTCGTCAAAAAGCTGACGAATACAGATTTTTACGAACTGCGGGTATCGGTGGATAACGAGGTGCGAGTCATCCTATTTTCGGCGGATAATGACAATATCAATCTGGCAAAAACCGTTGTCCTATTGAACGGATTTGTGAAGAAAAGCACAAAGGACTACGACCGGGAAATTACAAAGGCTATCAATATTTTAAGAGGTTTATTATGAGCGCAGAAAGATTAAAAACAGACGAATTGCAGAAACTCCGCGCAATGGATTTCAGCAAAAGGCCGGGTTTTGAAAAGGCCGAGGATGTGCTCGCCCGTGAAGTCGGTGCGGCGGGTAGTCCCGAGCGTGCGGAATTTGATGCGAAAGCCCGAGCATGGTTCTACGGAGAATTGTTACGGGAACGTCGCAAGGAATTGAAGATAACACAAAAGGAACTGGCGGAACGGATTGGGCGTGAACGGACGTATATCAACCGTATTGAAAAGGGCGAAACGGATATTCAGTTATCGTCGTTTATCCGGATTGCGGATGCTCTTGGGTTGCGGGTTAGTCTGGACGTGTGTCTGGCTTGATGTTTATGAAAAAGATCACGGCAATCATCGAAATCGCATCCGACGGCGGATATAGCGTATATTGCGAAGATGAAATGTTTGCGGGGATGGGAGATACCCTCGAAGCTGCGAAAAAGGATATGGAGGAAGCGATGTTTTTCTTTAGGGACGTGTGCAAAGAAGAGGGATATTCGTATCCGGAATGGCTGGACGGCGAGTATGAGATCGAATATATCCGACCCGGTCAGTAGTGTTGTTTGACGATTGCGCTTGCAACGTGCCGGGCCGTCCTTCGGGACGGCCTTTTTTTATTGGATGTATTGATATTCAATTTTATGTTATTAAATTCGTACGACTTCTTTAATAAGTACGAAGAAACGTTCTCCCTTCTGATAAACGAATCGGATCGTGTTCATGACAGTTTTTGGAAGACTATCCGCAGCGTATCGAGATTATATTACCAGGCGCTTTTTGAAAGCGATATAGAATATTAGCGCCGCTCTTTCCGAGAAAGCCGCTCACATGACTGTGAGCGGCTTTTTTTGTGTCCTTTCCACCCGTTTGCCGCGCTGTACTTTGGCTGAAAATACAGTGCGATGTCAGGAAAAGGAGCATACAATGTAACCGTAAGCGCTAATACGGCGGAGGCGAAACAAAAGCTGGAGGATCTCGGGAGACAGTTGGACGAATTCAGCCGCAAGAAGCGGGAAGCCCTGAAAGCCGGCGACCTGGAATTATCCAAGTCGTTAGGCAAAGAGATTTCCGTCATCCGGAAAGAAATGGCGCAATGGAAAAAACAGACATTAGATGTCGAACAAGTCCTGCAAAACATAAACAAAGTTCCGCTAAATCAGATTCAATCGGCCTTACGGAGTTTGCGTAAGGATATGATGGCTCTCGACCGGGACTCCGATGAGTATTACGATACTTTGTCCAAAATCCGCCGGCTCGAAACCCAGGTAGGTCAGCCGTCCGGTAAGTCTTCCGGCAAAAACAATATGTGGGCCTACTATCTCGGCGGCGGCGCTGTCGTTGCGTCGCTCGAAAGATTGGCCAGCCGTGCGGTGAATGCCTACCAGCGTCTCGACGACAAAATGGCCGATGTGCAAAAGACGACCGATCTGTCCAAAGAAGGCGTTATCGAACTGGATAAGGAGTTGCAGAAAATCGACACCCGGTCTTCGCGGGAAGAATTGCTCGATATGGCGCGTATCGGCGGGAAACTGGGTATCGAGGGTCAGGAAAACCTGGCCGGTTTCGTGCGTGTGGCCGATAAACTGAAGGTCGCTCTTTCGGAAGATCTGGGCGGCAATGTCGAGGAGACGATCCGCCAGGTGGGTAAACTGGTCGGCGTTTTCGACGTGGATAAAGAATTGGGAATCGAACGCGGGCTGGAGGCCGTCGGTTCGACGATCAACGAGCTCGGCGCGTCTTCGACGGCGAACGAAGCCTATATCGTGGATTTCACGAACCGCGTGGCCGGTGTGGCTGCGGGGGCGGATATAGCCATCCCGAAGGTGATGGGAATCGCGTCGACGATGGATATTCTCGCGCAAACGGCCGAAGTCAGCGGAACGACTTACGGTCAGGTTATGACTGGGATGCAGAAACGTACCGAGGAGTATGCCCGGATCGCCGGGATGAGCCTGCAGGAGTTCCGCGAACTGCTCGACCAGGATCAGAACGAGGCATTTATCCGCGTGATGGAGGGACTCGGAAAAATGGACTCCGAAAACCGGGTCAAGGCGCTGTCCACGCTTAAACTCGAAGGACAGCGCGCCACGCAGGTGCTCGGAGCGCTTGCCGATAAAACCGACTTGTTACGCGAACAGCAGGCCCTTGCGAACGAAGCGTTCGAAGAGGCTACGTCTTTGCAGAATGAGTTCAATGTCAAAAACGAGTCGGCCGCGGCGATTATGGAAAAACGCCGGAAAGTAATGGATCAGGCGATGACCGATATGGGTGAAAAACTGTTCCCTCTATGGTCGGATGCCATCGGATTGTCGGGACATCTTTTGCAGGCCCTTTCCAGTATTTTAGGCGTAGGTTCCCGGTATATATGGACGATCGTTTCGCTGACCGCTACGATCGTCGCCTACAATGCCGTCCGGAAATTACAGATTTTTTACAGCCGCGAGCATCGCGCGGCGATGGTGCGCGAACTGGCTACGATGACTTCGAGTACGGCGGCTACCAAATTGCTGGCAGCCGCGAAACTGTTGCTTGCCGGTAACGTCCGGGCGGCCGGTACCGCATTTAAAATGTTCTGGGCGTCGGTCGGGCCTCTGGGTTGGATCGTCACGATCGTAGGCGGTATTGCAACGGCATTTTCATTATTCAATAGCCGAGTTCGGGAAACCGGAAAGTCGATTAAAGACCTGAACGATATCAACAAAGCGGGAAGCGACGCCTATATCGAAGAGAAGACGCATCTTGAAAGATTGCTTGAAACGGCCCGGGATAAAAACGCGAGCGATCAGCAGCGGCTCAAAGCGATCGAAGACCTGAAAAATGCGCTTCCCGATGGGATCAAGCTGATTAATGAAGAGACCATTGCCAACGGGGAGGCTGCGAAATCGATCGAAAAATATTGCGAAGCCATACGTTTACGGGCAAAGATAGAGGCCGGTTTTGATCGTTTGAAAGAACTCGAAAAGGAGGAGCAGGCCGCTCTCGATGACGGTAGTGCGGGCAAGGTGACGTTTGGACAGAAAGCATGGGCATGGTTTACGACTTTAAATCCTTTCGACTATCTGGCAAAAGTGAATGACATGAAAGATAGTAATACTATAGAATATAAGGAAAATAAAGTTACGGCGAAGGGGAAGATCATAGAAGAAATAAAGAAAGAAAAACGCAAACTTAATGAATTAGTAGGATCGGATCAGACCCAGCAGACGCAACAGAATCTATCGTCGTTGCCGTCCGATAACAATAAAAAGTCCTGGACGCTCGACCAGGACGAAGGGTTTATGCAGGGGAAACTCGCCCTGCAGCAAAAGCGTATCGCCGGGGAACTGTCGTCCGAAGACGAGTACAACCGTCAGTTGCAGGCATTGGAAATAGAGTCGTTGGAGGCCCGTATCGCTTCCGGAAAGGAATCCGGGGATCGTCTGCTGAAATTGCAGAATGACCTTGCCGAGAAAAAGTACCGGCAGACGAAGTCGGAACAGGATCGCATCGACAAGCTGATCGCGGCCAGCCTGGAAGGACGTTCCGTATCGGACGGCAAGGGACTGATGGACGCCGAAAAGAACGCCTATGACAAAAGGCTGAAGGATCTCGGTCTGTTCGGTAAAAGCCGCGAGCAGATGACCGCTCAGGAACAGGCGGCGTCGCTGAACCTCGAGCAGCAACACCTGAAAAAGCTGCAACAAATCTATGTCGACGCCGAAACCAAGAAGATCCAGGATCAGGCGGTCGCGGCCGAACGCAGCCTGAACCAAACCAAGCAGGCGCATAACCAGGAGCTTGCCGCGGCCGATACCTTCGAAGCGAAAAAGGCGCTCGTCGACAAATACCAACTCGGTTCGGTCAGAACCAGCCGCGAGGCCGACCGCCTGCTTCGGCAGTATTACGCCAGCGAGGAAGAAAAGGAAGCCCGCGAACATTACGAAAAACTGATCGAGGAATACACGAAATTCCTGGAAGAGTCAAAAAATATCCAGGCAAACGGTTTTTCGCTCGGATCTCTGAATGAGGAGGAGACCGAACGCGTACAGCAATTGATCGACGAACTGAATAAAAAACTGGCGGAGCTGAATGGTACGAACCCGGTAAATGATGATAAAGGGGCGGAATCGCGGGTCGATATTTTAGGGTACACTCAGAAACAGTGGGAAGATTTTTTTAAAAATCTCGATGCAGGAAAAGATAAGCTGGGTACTTGGCAAACGGCGCTGCAGTTGGTGGGACAGACGTTCGGTGAGATCAGCAACCTGATGTCCGCCGCCGAGAACCGGGAATTCCGGGCCTACGAGAAGACTGCGAAAAAGAAGAAAAAAGTCCTCGACGACCGCCTGAAGAAAGGACTCATATCGCAGGAAGCGTATAATACGGCCGTCGAGCAGATCGACGATGAAACCGACCGGAAAAAAGAGGAACTGGAACGGAAGCAGGCTATCAGATCCCGCGCGTTGGCGGTATTCCAGACATTGGTGAATACTTCCGTCGCGGTGACTTCGGCGTTGGGCATGCAGCCGTGGGGCCCGTGGAATATCGCGCTGGCGGCCCTGGTGGGAACTCTCGGGGCCATTCAGACGGCGGCGGTACTGGCAGCTCCGCTTTCCGGAGCGGAAGACGGCGGATATATCGACGTGGTTCGTTCGCAGGACGGTAAGCGCTTCCGGGCGAAACGGGATCCCGACCGTCGGGGATATATAGGCGGCACGAGCGTCATCGTGTCGGAAGACGGTACCGAATTCGTTGCTTCGGCGGCCGCGGTACGCAATCCGACGATCCGTCCGGTACTGGACATTATCGACGTCGCCACCCGGAACGGTTCAGTCGATACGATCAACCTGCCCGCCGTGATCGGCGCGACGCTTCCCGGCCGCGCATCGGGCGGTTATTTGAGCAGCGCTCCGACGACGGCCGCGTTCGGCTATCCCGATCTTTCCCTGGGGCAGTTGGACGGCGTGCTGCAGCGCAATGCCGAGGTAATGCAGAAAATGCTCGACCGGCTCTACGCGTAAATATGGCCCCGGCGGTCTTTTCGACGCCATTCGTCGCGATAAATCCATTCGAAAAACTTTGTAGTCATGTTGCAGATTTTCGTAAACGATCGACAGGTCGACCTGTTCGACGACACCGAAGTGGCTATCACGTTGGATCAGCCGATGCTTTCGACCGATCATGTGCCCGTTCCGTATTCCACGGATATCGAACTTCCGGTGACTTCGCGTAACCGGACGATATTCGGTTTTGTCGACCGTCACGGTCGAAGCGCCGCGTTCGAAACGTTTCCGGCCCGTATCCTGTTCGGCGGCGTCTCGATTACTTCCGGGGAGATCAAAGTCAGCGAGACCGGCGAAACGATCACCGCCGGTTATAACGGCGTCGTCATCCCTGAGCATATCGACCGGATGGCCTACCGGCAGGATCTCGGCCGCGTCAGTTTGGGTAAAGTGGAGATCGACGACGATTTGAACATCGGCAAAGCGGTCTGGCAGGCGTGTAACAATTATTATAAAGCGCTGACGAATCAGACGTATCCGGATATGATCGCTGCGCCGGTCGCCATCGACGCGCGGGAAGCCTGGGAGATATCCTATGTAAGCCCGGACTTCGGGCCTTTGACAAAACAGATGTCGGCGGCCGAATGGATCAACAAGTTCGACGGGGGCAACGGATGCTATCTGCCCGAAAAGGGCTACCATGCGGATCGTCTCAGTCAGATTTTGCCGGCGTTCCGGGTAGGGTGGTTGTTCGACCGGCTGCTCGACGGGAGGTGCAAAAAGAACATTTTCAACGAGGGGGAATGGCGGCGGCTGATGCTGTTTTCGTTGTGGCACCGGCATTACAATCCGGAAAGCGACGCGCCCGTTTACGACATCGATATTCGGTTTAACGCCTCGCTGACCTTCGCCGATTTTATGCCGGACAAAAAGGCGAACGAAATTCTGACGGAACTGCTGAAATTGCCCTGCGCGTCGCTGTACGCGAAAGGGGACGCTTTTTACGTCGAGTTCAACCGCGATATTCTCGCCCGGAAGACTTTCACCGACTGGACGGATAAGGTGGACGGCCCGTTGACGATTTCCGAACAGGAACCGCAGCGGTACGTCTACGGATACAGCCGGGAGGACGATGAAATTTCCGTCGAGCTGATGCCGACCGGGGTCGCGTCCGCGCAGCAAATCGCGTCGCTCGACCCGACGTCGCAGCTCGAACCGGGAACCTACGAGATATCCTGTACCGGGCAGGTCATCGAACGGGTCGCGGCGGAAGATGCGACGGGAATCGGATTCAACGTATTGCGACAGTCGATGAACCCGCAGCAAGATAAGGATCCGGACGATGCCCGTTCGGACTTTGAAATGACTTTCGGCGGCAGTGTGCCGAAAACGAATATCTGCCTGCAGGAAAGTACGGCGGACAATACGCAGGGACACCGGTGGTACTATGCCCCGCAGGTCGACGAAGCGCAGACCGAACGCCCCGACGATCTCGCGGTAGGGCTTTATTACGGTTGGGGTACGGAAATCTGCTGGAACAACAAAAGCCTGCGCGATTATCCGTATATGAGTCATTGCAACTACGACGGCTACGGCAACCGCCTGGGGGATCTCTCCCTGTCTTTCACGGCCGATGACGGTCTGGACGCCTACCATCGCGATTTTCGGGCCTGGATCGAAAAACCGAAAAAGGTGGTTAAATGCAATGTCCGCCTGAATGCCGTCGACCTGCATAATCTCGACCTGCGCGACAAGGTGATGATAAATAACCGGCTTTATTACATAAATTCGATCACGATCACGCTGCATCCGCATACGATCGAACCGTCGGAAGCGGAACTGATAGAGGTTTAAAATTGTCCTTTCGTCCGCATGGCCTTGCTTTACTTTCGCTGTTGTAAATACGAACAACGATGACAGTAACTCAGGCACCCGCGACCTATAATTTCTCCGGCAACCTTCCGGATCTGATCGTCAGTACGACCGACCCGTTGGACTTTACGCTTTCGCAGGCCGGTAAAACGATCGTTTCGGAAAACTATCATCCGTCGTCGGACGGTCGGGTGGTGATTAATTTGCGTAATATTCTCGAGCACTTGGTCGAAAGTCCCGGTATCGATCAACCTTCTTTCGCTATTCCGTACTATACCTATACTGTCGGAGAATTATCCGGTAGTTTCTACTGCGTTCGCGGGGGGCACGGGGCCGCGGTATCCGCCGAAGCGTTTCTGAAGGGAAACTTTTTGACCTGGCAGCCCCAAACCCGGCGCACGTTGTACCACACCCCGCACCGGCTGCGTTATGCTGCGCTGAATGTCTGCGAATGCAAGGTGAAAGGCTATTTTGCCGACGGTACGTCGGAAACCGCGACCCTGTTTCTCGGAACGACAGCCGATACGATTTACACGTTCGACGTTTCTTTCGGTACGGTGCGCGGAAAATTCGACGCGCAACCCACCTATTACGATATATGGATGGAAGACGCCTCCGGCAAAGCGCTGACATGGACGCAGCGTTATATGCTGGTCGATTATCTGCCGGGGACGAACGACTATTTCACGTTCGAAAACTCGCTGGGCGGCTTCGATACGATCCGGTTCTCGGGCGATCGCAAAGAGATCAACAAACTGGAAAGCGTCAACGCCGAATTCAACGAAGAGACGATCGAATACGACATCGACCGTACCCGGTCGTGGAAGAAATATACCGGATATATCACCGACGAACAGACGCGGATGTGGGTTCTCGACTTTTTCAACAGCAACAACCGCTATCACCTGTGCGACGGCGTGTTCAGGCGCATCTACGTATCGGAGCCTAAAGTCGAAGACGTAGCCGGGGAAGCGGCCGGTTACGAATTTACCTACGCATATTCGCGGCAAAGCAAGTATATCAATATTCCGCGGGTGGAAACGCCCGAATTACTCGAGATCACCGACCCGTCGGCCGAAGTTTTTTTTTTAGCTCCCCGTCTTAATCAGTTCCAGGCGGCCGATCCCGACGCTTCCGAAATATTGATCCCGGTACAGACTCCGGCGTCGGACAAATGGCTGGCGCTGGCGCTTTCCACCCTGATCGGGAGGGTCGGCGGCGGTTCCGGCCCGACCGATGAATATCTGCTGAAAAAAGTCTGGAACGAGGCTTTCTCGCTGGAAACGGCCGAAGGGGAACGAATTCTGAAGGCGCTGTTGCCTGTGGTAGCCAGGTTGATGTACGTCGAGAATCTACTCGCGGAACGGGCCGACGTGACCGATCTGACGGCTTCCGATGTGGACGCCGGTTCGGTTCGTGCGGACTCCGGCGACATCGCTTCGCTGACCTCCGAAAACATCGAGACAGAAATCCTAAAAGTTCTCGACAAGATCGTCGCCAAAGACCAGACGCTGTCCGGGAAGATCTCGTCGGCCGACTTTCTGTCCGGGCTGTTGGGCTACGGCTGGCGGATCGACAGCGCAGGCCGCGCCGAAATGCGCTCGCTGACCCTCTATGAATCGTTGGATGTGCCCAAACTGCGTTACAACCGGGTTCAGGTCATCGGTTCCGAAATGTGGGTGACCGAAGGCGGCGCGATATCGGACGTACAGTCTTCCGGCAGTCAGTGCGTCGTCACGCTGAAACTGGAAGAAGGCGACCCGAACCCGTTCCGCCCGGCCGACATCCTGAAAGGGATTTACCATACCGGCGCGGGGTTCCAGACGGTGATGCTTCGCGTCGACGCGGTATCCGACGACGGCGCGATGACCGTCACCCCGAGGTATCCGCAACTACTTCCGCAGAAGTTTATGGACGTCGCCCGCATCGGCAACTTCACCGACAAAGAGCGCCAACGCAGTATCCTGATCTCGTCGAAAGAGGGCCGTATCCTGATCCTGGGGGACGTCGACGGCTGGGACGTCCAGCCCCGGATGGTGAAGATGATTTTCGGGGACACGTCCGGATTCATCCACCCCGAATTCGGCGATATGTCGGGTTATAACGCTTTTCTGGAAAACATCCTGATGACCGGCCGGATCTACCAGAAGTCCGCCGACGGACAAACGTTGAAACCCGTGCCGGTCAACAAAGGGGCATGGGAACCGGGTTCTTACTATTATTACGACGAAGTGACCCGTAACGGCTGCCTATGGCTGTGCACGGCCGATTCGACCACGGCGGAGCCGGCCGAAGGATCGCCGGACTGGATCAAACGGGTGGATAAAGGGGCCGACGGAGCAAAAGGCGACAAGGGCGACAAAGGCGATCAAGGTTTACAGGGATTGCAGGGAGAAAAAGGCGACCGGGGTATTCAAGGAGAAAAAGGAGCCGATGGCCTCACATCCTATTTTCACATCAAATATTCTCCCGTAGAGAATCCTACTGCGGCTCAGATGACCGAAGAACCGGACGTTTACATCGGCACGTATGTGGACTATACGCCTGCCGATAGCGACGATCCGTCGAAATACGCATGGATGCGGTTTCAAGGGTTGCAAGGGGACGCCGGCGAAAAAGGTATCCCCGGCGTAAACGGAGCCGATGGGAAAACCTCGTTTTTGCATATCAAATATTCGGACGACGGCCAGACGTTTACAGCCAATAACGGCGAAACTCCGGGCGCATGGATCGGACAGTATACCGATTTCACGGAGGCCGACAGCAGCGTATTTTCGAGATACGCTTGGACGAAAATAAAAGGCGATAAAGGGGACAAAGGCGATCCCGGAAAAGACGGTATCCAGGGAACCCCCGGCGCAATCCTTCGTTCCCGCGGCGTATGGAAGCCGTCGGAAGTGTATATCCGGTCTGCCGAGTTTATCGATTGGGTCGTATATGGGCCGCAGAAATACCGCTATGTGGTCAAATCCGGCGTCGCTACCGTTCCTGCCGGTATTCTGCCTACGAACACCGCCTACTGGACGGCCTTCAACGAAATGGAGCCGGTGGCCGCGCCGATGTTCCTCGGAGAAACGGCCTCTTTCGATGTGGTCGGATCGCAGGCGATCCGTGTGCTGGAGGATGATTCGTCCGAATACGGGTGGATGCTGACCGGCGGGAAGATCTTGCATACCCGGACGGGGCTTGCGCTGAATGCGAGCGGGAAAATCGAAGCCCCCGACGGATTGGCTATCGAAATGTCCGGAAAAAGTTTGGAGGAATGGACGCAGCAGAAAGCCGACGCCGCGAAGCAGGCCGCCATCGACGCCGCTGCTGCGGATGCGGCCGATAAGGTGGATGCCGTACAGATCGGTTCGGTGAATCTGATCGACGGCAGTGAGGAAATTACAATTACAGCACATTCAAGTCAAACGCACATATATAAAGCTTTTCCTCTTCACATTCGACCTGGGGATGAGTTTGCATTATCCGTTGAATCCATTGAGATATTGGCTGGCGCTCCAGAAGGATTTACTGTGAATATTGTCAATTCGACGTATAATAAGTCGTTGGCACTTGGTGAGTTAACACTTGACAAAAGAACGGCTGTCTATAAGATTCCGGAAAATGTAATAGAACAAGACGGTTGGTTTCTGATGTACGCGGGGAAATCGGGAAAAACCAACGGGGTTTCGGTCACCTACCGCGAAGCCATGCTTGTCAAAGGCAACCGTCCGACCTTAACATGGTCGCCATCGTTGAACGACCAGAAGGAGTACTCGGACAAAGCCCTGGACGCCTTGGCCGATATCGCCAACGACGATAAGCTGACCCCCAATGAAAAACAGGACGCCAAACGGGAATGGGATATTATCCAGGGCGAGAAACCGATCCTCACAGCCCAGGCCGATACGATCCAACTGAGCACCGCCGATTATCTGAACGTCTACAATGCCCTGAGCGCATACATCACGCCGCTGCTGGCGGATATGACGACGACCTCGACGATCACCGGGTCGGTTTTCAATGCGAGATTCAAAACGTACTACGATGCGAAGACGACGTTGCTGAAAAATATTCAGTACTATTCGTCCGGGCAGTTCCGGATCACTACGATCGACGCTACGGCGCTCGATCCGGATACTTATTATCCGGTAACATTCACTTTATACAATGCTACAGATTATAAAGCGACTTTTGATATCGGAACCGTATTAGGCGCGAGCGGGAAGCCTCCCTGGGCCACTCATGCGCAGGGATTCTCATGCAATTGCGCCTGGGAGTCGAACGGGAACCGCTGGGGCACGCTACCCGTCAAAAGGTATATCCATTCCTTTGCTTACAGCTTTGCAGAGAGTACGCCCGTCGGCAGCATCGGACAGGTGATAGAGGTATCGATAGAATACATATACGTTCGCGGCGGCGGCAGGTACACGGTGCGTACATCCGGCGTCCCTTTCATTGAATTGCATCCTTCCGGTTATCATTGGACTTCCGGAAGTTCATCCGGCGATCTTCCCACCCGGACGTCGATAGAAACGCCGGTCGTGGATGTGGAAACGGCCAAGACGACGGCGCAGTCGGCCCTGGGCGCGGCAAACGCCCTTTCGACGACGGTTACGGGCCTGAAGAACTTCACGGATTCGGCCTTTGCCGACGGGGTCGTCACCCGCAGCGAGGCGGCCGCCATCGGCAAGCTGACCAACCAGGTCGCCGAGACCGCCGAATCCGTGAAGGCGCAATACTACAACCGGTACAACCACGCGGATCTGAACGAGACCGGCAAGCGGAATCTCGCTGCGAAGTACGCGCTTTTCGACGCCGCGAAAGCCGCCCTTCTGACCTCGATCACGACGGCCATCGCCGACGGCATTGCGACGGCGGCGGAGCAGGCGGACGTGGATACGAAGCACAACGCGTTCAATTCGGCCCTGTCCGATCTGAACGTCGCCTTCGGGGTCGCCGACGAAGCGATCCGGGACGCGATCCGGGCCTATGCGGACAGTGCCGTGGGTACGGGACAGAATGCCGTTGCCAAAAATATCGGCTTCTCGTCCTATGAGGATATGACGGCGAAGGCCGAAGCCGGGCAGCATATCATAAAAGGCGGCCGGATCAATGCGGATCTGATCGAAACGGC
>OGQI01001391.1_pt1 | contig 16721 bp, 9 predicted proteins | sample 1553171 | NCBI WGS metagenome assembly OGQI01 (sample SAMEA2579988, study PRJEB22360) | human gut metagenome | biome: human gut; feature: human-associated habitat; material: faeces | place: Denmark | collected 2008/2010
GCCTGCCGTCACGATCTTCACCAGAGCGTCGGTCGTGCCCGACATCGCCGACAGCACCGTGATCCTCGCTCCTTCGTGACGGACTACTTCGGCTACTTTCTTCATATTCGCGGCCGAACCCACCGACGTGCCTCCGAATTTCAACACTTTAATCATAAAAACAATCAATAAGTTGTAAAATCAAACAAGAATTTATTTTTCGCACAAAAATAGAATGAATTGTTTGTTTTTATCGGGTAATTTTATTTTTTTTGCAACAAAGCGGGTCGGAGTGAAAAATTAGACACGGCCCGGGCAGGGAAGCGTCCTGTGCGGCGACGGATCCGGTTGGTATTGTCACATAAAAAATAACGATATGCTCACGATTCCGAATGCGGTCGAAGAGGTGATCAAAAAGAAGCCTTTTCTGGAAGGCGCGCTCGTCGAAGGATTGGTCAATCTTTCGGCGTTGGCCCGGCAACTGAAGCCCGAAATAGAGAAAAAAGTAGGAAAGGAGGTAAACGACAGCGCCGTCATCATGGCGCTGAACAGGCTGGTTCCGCGTCTGGAGTTGATGTCGGCGATGAAGTTCAAAAAGGTGGTCGAAAACATCGGGGACATCATCGTGCGCTCGAACCTGGCCGATTACGCTTTCGTCAACTCCCCGACCCTTTACGAACGGCAGGCCAAGCTGCTCGACCGCGTGCGGGCGATGAAGGACGTGTTTTGCACTTTTTCGCAGGGGATCTACGAGACGACCCTCGTCGTGAGCAGTTCGATCGTCAAGTTGGTGGACGAAATTTTCGCCGAAGAGACCGAGATCGCCAAAACCGAGAACCTTTCGTCGATTACGGTGAAGCTGCCGGCCGAAAACACCATCTGTCCGGGCGTCTATTACTATATTTTCAAGGAGCTGGCGTGGGACAATATCAATATTGCGGAGGTAATCAGTACGACCAACGAGTTTACCGTCGTGATCGGCGACGAGGACATTCACCGGGCATTTACGATCCTGATGGAGGCCAAACGTCAGGTCGGCGTCTGAATGATTCCGTTTTCGGCGAATAAGGCGAATAATATAAAAAGGTCTGGACGGTAAGCGAACGAGCCGATTGTTCCGAAGTTTTCGGGCCGGGAATGCGCCGGTGGCGACGTTTTGCGTTATTTTAGGATGTAAATATGTATCTGCAAGAGGATTGCGGGACTATAAAAAAGTGAACTTTTTCACGAATTTCCGATGATTCTCATTACGAAGTTGTATATTTGTAAAATTAGTTATAGCAGATTAATTTATTCACACGGACAAGGATGGTCAGGGAAGAGCAATTGCTGAAAAGAATTCAGGAACTGGAAACGGAAAACGAGAAGCTTCGCACACAACTGAATCGTCGTACTTCCGGCGCCGTCGACGGCGCCGCCGAACAAACCCGGGCCAAATACACGGATCGGATATTGGATACCTTGCCCGATATGATGACGGTGTGGACCAATTCGGGGGTTATTACGGATCTGATTTCGTCCGAAGAGACCAATCATGTGGGCGTTCCGTCCGAACGGTTCATCGGGATGAATATCCGGGAGCTGTTGCCGGAGGAGGCTTATCGAAACGTGCGGGCCAATCTGGATCACGTGCTCGAAACGAAAAGAGGTTCTACCGGGCGGCACGACCTGACCGTGGACGGCGAACTCCGGCATTACGAAAACCGGATCTGGCCGCTCGACCGGGACAAAGTGTTGTGTATGTGCCGGGATATCACCGAGGCGGTGCGTACCCAAAAGGCGATGAACGACGCCAACAAGCGGATGAAGCTGATCGAGCAGGTGGTTTCGCTCGGGTATTGGTTCTATTATTCGGAAACCAACGAATTTTATGCCCCGGATATCCTGCCGGTACTGCTGGAACGGGAGAGCGGAGCCGATTCTGTGAATGCCGACTACTATTTCGAGCATTTCGTCCATCCGGACGACCGTGAAAAAGCGCGCCAGTTGCTGCATTATAATCCGGAGCTGGGAGAAAAAGATTACATCGAGTTTCGGATCGTTACCAACGACAAAGTCAAATACCTGCGTCACCGGGTTCTTCGGGAGTCCGTCGAAAAAGGACATCGCGTCGTCGAAGGGTACGTGCAAGACGTAACGCCGATTATCGAGCGTTACCATGAACTGGAAATCCTGAAATATGCGGTGAATAATGCCAGCGAAGAGATTTTCTGCTGTTCGCTGGACGGCATGTTCCGTTTTGCTAACCGGACGTTCCTGTCGCACCACCGGATTACGGACGACGTCGCGAAATATAGTCTGAACGATCTCAAAGAGGGACAGTATGCTCCGGACGGTTTCGAGGCCCTGGTCGATAGGTTGCGGCGGAACGGCGGGGTGTTGCAGAATACGTGCTCCTACGAATTGCCCGACGGCGAGTCGATCACGATGGAGTCGATGGTTTACCTGTTGGACGATTCGTTTTCGGATCAGAAGGTCGTCTGGTTTTTCTGCCGGGACGTTACCGAGCGAGTCAGACAAGGGAACGAGTTGAAAGAACTGAACCGGCTGATGGAAGCGATTCTCGATAATATCCCGGTATACCTGTTCGTGAAAGACCCGAACGACGAGTTCCGTTATCTGTACTGGAATCAGTCGTTCGTCAAGCATTCGGGAATTCCGGCTTCGCAGGTGATCGGGAAGACCGATTTCGAAATTTTTCCGAATCCGGCCGATGCGGCTCATTTCCAGCGCGACGATCTCGAATTGTTGAAGCGGGGCGAGTTGCCGCCTTTCGAAGAGGAGTATTCCGTCGTAACCGGCCAGAAGCGGATCGTCAATACGGTGAAGATGCTGGTTCCGGTCGAGGAACGCAAGCTGCCGCTGCTGATGGGGATTTCGTGGGATATTACCGAACGCAAGGTGATCGAGACCGAGTTGCTCGAAGCCAAAGTGAAGGCCGAGCAGTCCGACCAGTTGAAAACCGCTTTCCTGGCCAACATGAGCCACGAAATCCGGACGCCGCTGAATGCCATCGTCGGCTTTGCCAAGATACTGCCCGAAATTACCGACGAGATGGAGCGCGCTTCGATCATCAATATCATCGACACCAATTCCGATCAATTGCTGATGTTGATCAACGACATCCTCGACCTGTCGAAGATCGAGGCGGGAACCATCGAGTTCGTGGACATCCCGGCGAACCTGACCGATCTGTGCCAGAATATTTACTGCACGCTGATCGAGAAGACGGCTCCGGGCGTGCAACTGGTATTCGAGGGCGCTTTCGACAATCTGGTGACGCTTTGCGACCCGGGCCGGTTGTCGCAGGTGATCGTCAACCTGATTACCAACGCGATCAAATTTACCAAAGAAGGGTTCATCCGTTACGGGTATCGGCTCAGGGAGGATCGGGTCGAGTTCTATGTGGCGGATACCGGCCTGGGGATTCCGGAGGACAAACTGAGCACGATTTTTACCCGTTTCACGAAATTGAATTCATTCATTGCGGGAACGGGGCTCGGACTGGCCATCTGCCGGATGATCGTCGAACGGCAGCATGGGAAAATATGGGCCGAATCGAAACTGGGCGAAGGTTCGATATTCCGGTTTAATTTTCCTTACCGGAAGTGCTGATTCCTTTTGGTCCGATGTTCGTCTCGGCTGTAAGCGGCTGGTTTGTAAAATATTGATTTTGGGTTGTGGCAGAAAAGGCGGGAGATTTATCCCGCCTTTTCTGTTTGATACGGCCGGTTACGGCCGGATATTGAACGTGTACTTCTCTCCGTTCTGCAATCGGTCGACGGTAATCCATGCCCATCGTGCGTCTCCGGCCGGTTCGGTGCGGACGACCGTGCCGTTCACGGTAACCCGGTCGCACGTGAACGGTCCGGCCCTGAATTTCAGCGTATCCAGGTTTCCTTTGTTTTCGATCGAAAACGAGGCGGTTTGCACGTTATTTTCCGGATAGGTCGCCCGGTAGCTGATTTTCGCTTCGCTGCCGGGAACGGTCAGGTCGTTTACTTCGACGTTCCATGTTTTCGGCAGCCGGGGCATGATCTTGACGACGTTGCCCTGCGCTTTCGAAGTGCCGGCCGCCATCAGGATCGTCCGGACGGTTTCGTTCTGCTGCACGAAATTGCCGAGATCGCCTTGGCGCCGGTACATTCCCTGCTCCCGGCTGTACGACGCGCCTTCCGGGACGATGAACGGCTTCGGCAACCTCGGGCTGTAACACAGTTTCGAAAGATTGGTCAGGAACCGGTCGTAATCGTCGCTCCGGTCGAGCAGCATCGAGGTCTGCGTGATGATGTTGTGGTCGTATCCGAGTCCGCGCGGCCCGAAGAACGCGTTGCCGATATAACGGTCGATATCGCTCCGGTAGGTGTTGTCGCAGAGCGAATACCATGCTGCGGGCGCGTCGTTGCGGACGTCGTAGCCCACGTAGTCGGCGTAGATCGACATCGACGGGTCGTGGAAAAATCCGAACTTTTCCGGGTTCCACTGCCGCCCGTCGGAGAATCCGTCGAGGATCGCCCGCTCCATCCGGTCGGCCAGTTCGGTCCATACCGTCGCTTCGCGGGTTTTGCCGGCCGCCTGCGCCATTTCGACGTACATCCGCACGCCGAGGTAGCACGGGATGTTGGCGAACATCGTGTAGTCCATCATGGCGGCTTCCGTTTCGCCGTACATCAGTCCGTTCTTGTTGAACGATATGTCGGGGTTTTTCATCGCCCAGTCGATGTAGTGCACCGCTTCGTTGACGTATGTCCAATTGTCGAGCACCCACTGCGGGTCGGCTCCGCCGTTGCGCCATACGTTGGCGATGCTCATCATGGTCAGTCCGTGTCCGTCCGGTTCGCTGTTGCCGAAGTTCTGGTAGTCGTCCCCAAAAAGTTCTTTTGTGTACTGCGTCGGCCAGTTGGCTACCGGGACGAGCACTTTCGAGTATTCCATCGGTTTGTTCGGGATGACGCTCCAGTGCCCCGGAATCCGTTTGCCGAGCATCGTCAGTCCGTTGTCCGGGTAATACATCAGGCATTTGTGCAGAAAATCGACCGATTTCTGCGTTTTCGGCAGCAGATCCAGGTAGGAGAGGATTCCCAGCGCCCGGTTCCGCGAATACATCGCTCCGCAATAGCTGTTCGCTTGCGGAACCCAGGTTCCGAAGCCGTCGTACCGCCATGACGGGGCTCCCGGCGAGCTTTCGTCGATCATTCCGTCGTCGCGCATTTTGGTCAGGATATCCTCGACGTTGTAGTAGTACACCTGCGTCAGGATGTCGGCGAAACGGTTGCCGGTAAACGAAATCCGGGCGCGTTCGTAGGTTTCGGGATATTTGAACGCAGGAGCTTTCTTAAAATCGCTTTCGAATGTGTAAAGGCGGCGGCGTATTCGTTCGATCTCGCGGCGCATCGTGTCCGGGCGTCGGCTGTCGATCGTATGCGTGTCGAAAAACGGATCGGCCGCATCGACCGGTTTGCCGCCGGAGAGCGTTTTCCGCTCGTCCGAACGGAGCAGATATCCGCCGTCGAACACTGGTTCCCCTGCTTTGCGGGGATTGTCGGCGAGCCGGATTTCGCGGATCGGTTTGGATTGTATTTTCACTTTGATGGCGGTCTGGTCGTTTCCTTCGAATCCGCCCTGCAACTGAAGCGCTTTCCGCAGGCAGGCCGTCATGGCCGGTTCCGCCTCTTCCGTTTTGAACGGGGCTCCTCCGTCGCGCCAGTTCGCTTTGAACCACATGGTGTAGCCGAAGATCAGCGGAATTACGTCGGCGGTTCCGTCCGCGTAGGCGATCACGATCTCGCCGGCCCGGTCGCCGATGAACAGGTTTTCCGATTCCACGAGACTGCCCCAGGGCGGGGTGCCGCGGTCTTCCGAGTTGTATCCTCCGACGAAATAGATGTATTCGCCTTGCGGATTCTGCTGCGAGGGCCGGAACGGCATTTCGAACCATCCGTCTCCGACGAGACGCGTCCGGGCGTCTTCCGCCGCTGCGCCGCCGGGCGTCAGCAGCAACGAAAGAGCGATGATCTTGTAAATGTTTTTTTTCATGCGGGTTAAGTTTTGGGTTTGTCAAAAGTAATAAATAAATAGGATAGATTTTTGAAAAAAATATCCGCTTTGTTCCGTTTTTTTGCGATTTAATTTGTTATTTTTGGAAAAAGAAGTAATTTAGGGCGGATTTAACCGATTAAGTGATTTAAAAGTCGATTCGGGGTAGCATATCCCGTTTTTCCGATCGTATGAAAACTTCGTTGAAAGATATCGCCGAAGAGCTTCGCCTGTCGAAAACGACCGTTTCGTGGGTGCTTTCAGGTCGTGGGAACGAGCGCGGGATCAGCCAGGCGACTCAGGACAGGGTCAAGCAGTGCGCCCGGCGAATGAACTATCAGCCCAATCTGCTGGCTCGCAGCCTGAATACCGGGGTGTCCAGCACGATCGGCCTGATTCTTCCTTCTATTTCCGACTCGTTTTATTCGCAAGTCGCCCGCGAAGTCGAGATGGAAGCCGAACGGCACGGCTATTCGCTGATGATATGCAGTTCGGAGTCCGAAGGCGAGCGGGAGAACCGGATGATCCGGATGTTCCGCGCCAAGCAGGTCGACGGGATCATTCTGGCCCCGACCAAGATTTCGAAGACGGAGATCCGGCAGTTGGTTGACGACGCGTTCCCGCTGGTCGTTTTCGACCGTTATTTTTCGGAACTGAAAACCCATTATATAATTATCGACAACGAACAGAGCAGCTACCGGTTGGTGAGCCACCTGATCGAGCGGGGAGCCCGCCGGATCGCCATCGTGACGACCAACCCGCATCTGACCACGATGGATCAGCGGCGTGCCGGTTATGCCCGGGCGCTGACGGAAGCCGGTCTTCCTGTCGATCCCGACCTGTACGGCGAGGCGGCGTTCGTCGGTTACGAAGAGAACGTGTTCCGCGCGCTCGACCGGATTTTCGCCAAGGCGCCCGACGTGGACGGTTTTTTCTTTACGACCCATATCCTGGCGCTCGAGGCGTTCCGTTATTTCCACGGCCGCCGGATCGACATCAACGACGGTTACGGGCTGGCCTGTATTCACGAGGTGCCTGCGATGAGCGTGTTGGCTCCTGCGATGAACGTGGCGCGGATGCCGGTCGGGGAGATCGGACGCAACGCGGTGCGGATGCTGCTGGGCGATATCCGGAACCGGGGCAGTCTGCCGCGGTCTGCCGATCGGGAGTTTGAGTCGCTCGTGCTGCCCTGCGAACTCTGCTTCCGGGATTGACGGGACTTTTTTTGAGGGCAAGAAACTTAAACGATTAAGTAACTTTTATCCGGGTCGGAATGCCCCGGAATTAAAAATAAAAACTATGACAGGATATCGGATAAATACGGTTTGCGCCGGGGCGGCGCTGACGGTGTTTTTGTTGTCCGGCTGCGCGCAGCGTCGGGCGGAAATCGCGGATATGCGGTGCGAATACATGAGTTCCCCGATCGGAATCGGCGCGAATACCCCGCCGCGGTTTACATGGAATTATGTGGGCGACGACGATTTCGTGCAGCAGCGCTGCCGCGTGCGCGTCGCTTCGACGAAAGCGGCGCTGGCCGATTCGTTGGCCGACGGCGACGTATGGTCTTCTCCGGAGATCGTTTCGGTGAACGGTTTCGCGCAGTACGACGCGCCGCAGCCGCTGGAGCCCCGTACCCGTTATTATTGGAATGCGGTGGCCTGGGGCGATGACGGACGGATCGTCGTGTCGCCGGTCGACAGCTTCGAAACGGCGCAGGCCGACCTGTCGGGCTGGACGGCCCGCTGGATTACCGATGGACACGACAAGCGCTTCGCTGCGGCGCCGATGCTGCGCAAATCGTTCGACGTAACCGGAGAGGTACGCGACGCGCGTCTTTACATGAGCGCAGCGGCTTACGGGAAGATGCGGTTGAACGGCAAGCCGGTTACGCCGAACCGCCTTGAACCGGGTTATACGCATTACGACAAACGGAACCTGTACGGTACCTATGACGTGACCGGGTTGCTCGTTCCGGGCGAAAACGTGCTTTCGGCCGTTCTCGGCAACGGGTTTTATAACGAAGACGCACCGGTCGCTACCTGGGATTTCGAAAACGCGCGCTGGCGCGACCGGGCGCGGATGATCGGCGAGCTGCATATCGTTTATGCGGACGGTTCGCAACAGGTCGTCGCATCGGACGGCACGTGGAAAACGGCTACCGGGCCGTACGTGCAGAACAACATTTACAGCGGCGATACGTATGACGCCCGGTTGGAGATTCCGGGTTGGGACGAACCCGGTTTCGACGATGCGGCGTGGAGCGCGGCCGTCGAGGTAGAGGCTCCGTCGCCGCTGCTGGTGGCGCAGACCGCCCCGGCGATCCGTGCGACGCGCGAGATCCGTCCGGTTGCGGTAAAATCGTTCGGCGATACGGTGTATGTTTTCGATTTCGGCGAAAACATGGCCGGAGTATGCCGCTTGTCGGTGCAGGGAGAGAAGGGTACGAAGATCACGATGCAGCACGGCGAATTGCAGAAAGCGAACGGCCGCGTCGAAATGGGGAATATCGACATCTATTACAAACCGTTGCCGGGTCTCGCTTTCCAGACCGATACCTATACGCTGAAGGGCGAAGGCGTCGAGACGTTTACGCCGGATTTTACGTATCACGGTTTCCAGTATGTCGAGGTCAAATCCGACCGTCCCGTGAAGTTGAACGAAGAGAGTCTGACGGCCTTGTTCGTGCATACGGCTGTCGAGCCGGTCGGCACTTTTAGTTGCTCGAACGAATTGATGAACAAAATCTGGAAGGCCACCAACCAATCTTACCTGTCGAATCTGCACAGCATCCCGACCGACTGCCCGCAGCGCGAAAAGAACGGTTGGACGGCCGATGCGCACATTTCGATCGACCTGGCGCTGCTGAACTTCGACGGCATTCGTTTCTATGAAAAATGGCTCGACGACTTCGTCGACAACCAGCGCGAGGACGGAAGCATCTCGGGGATTATCCCGAGTTCGGGATGGGGCTACGCCGACTGGATCGGCCCGGTATGGGATGCGGCTATGTTCATTATTCCGAATGCGTTGTACGACTATTACGGCGACAAGCGGGCGATCGAGAAAATGTACCCGGTGTGCGAAAAATACCTGGGTTACTTGCAGGCGCGCGAAGACCAGGACGGTACGGTGACTTACGGAATCGGCGATTGGGTGCCCTACAAGACCCAGACCCCGACGGATTACACGACCACCTGTTTTTATTACCTCGACCAGGCGTTGATGACGCGTTTTGCGGAACTGACCGGTCGCGACGGAGCAGCCTATGCCAAAAAAGCGGAAAATCTTAAGGAATTGATCAATAAGAAATATTTCAACGCCGACAGCGCGACCTATGCCAACGGTTCGCAGGCCGCCCTTGCGACGGCGCTGGCGCTCGGGCTCGTGCCGCAGCAGTACGAACAGCGAGTGGCCGACCGGCTCGCACAGTCGGTCGAAGCGTCGAACGGACACCTCGATTTCGGGATGCTCGGCAGCAAGTTCGCGCTGCGGATGCTGACCAAATACGGATATGCCGACCTCGCGTACCGGATGGCGGCGCAGGAAGACTGCCCGTCGTGGGGCGGGTGGATCAACCGCGGGTTCACGACGCTGGCCGAAACGTGGCAGCTTTCCGAAGAGTTCCGCGACGCGTCGATCAATCACGTGTTCCTGGGCGATGTCAGCGCCTGGATGTATAACGACTTGGCCGGGATCAATTTCGATCCGCAGCAGCCCGGTTTCCGTCACATTCTTTTCCGGCCCCATTTTGTCGAGGGACTCGACTGGGTGAAAGCCGAATACCGTTCGGTCAACGGCCCGATTCGTTCCGAGTGGAAGCGGGACGGCGGAAAAGTGCGGCTGACCGTCGATGTTCCGGTCAATACGACCGGGACGGTAATCGTCGGGGACAAAGAGATTCCGGTTTCCGCCGGCGTGCATGAATTCAAATTTTAAAAAACGATAAACTTAAAGAACGAAACGATGAAAAAGAACCGAATACTCGGATTTTGTCTGAGTCAGTTGTTGTTGCTGGGGACGGTCGCGTCCGCATCGGGCGCGACTGCGCCGGCGGCTCCGGTTTCGCTGGACGGCGAGTGGGAACTCTCTTACTGGCCCCAACCCGAAAAAGCCGTGACCGATCCGGCGGCGCTTTCCGGGATCGAAGTGAAAACCATTCCTGCGAAGGTGCCCGGTAACGTCGAACTCGACCTGCTGGCCGCCGGCCTGATCGACGACCCGATGATCGGAGCCAACGTGAACAAACTGCGCGCCTGGGAGGGGTATCAATGGTGCTATACGCGCCGGTTCGACGCTCCGAAACTGGAGCCCGGACAGCGCGCCGAACTCTGGTTCGGCGGGATCGACTGCCTGGCCGACGTCTGGGTCAACGGCAAACATGCGGGCTCGTCGGCCGATATGCTGATCGAGCGCAGTTTCGACGTGACCGATCTGATCGAACAGGGCGGCAGCAATACGGTACAGGTTATCATCCGTCCGGTTGTGCTCGGCGCGCAGGATCACCTGCTCGGCTCGTTCAGCATGGGTAATTTCGCGACCGAAGAATCGGTCTATATCCGCAAGGCGCCGCACATGTACGGCTGGGACATCATGCCCCGTCTGGTGAGCGCCGGACTGTGGCGCGGCGTCGAACTGCGCACGCTCAATCCTGCGCGTTTCACCGACGTCAATTGGGTGACGACGCACGTCGATACGGCTTCGCGCAACGTGAGTTTGTTCGTCGATTTCCAGACGAGACTGCCTTTCGATCAATACGACAAGGCGAAAGTCCGTTTTACGTTGACGCGTGACGGCAAGGAAGCCTACCGGGGCGAGCAAGTGCTGTTCGCGCATGCCGGACGGATCGTCGTGAACCTCGAAAAGGCCGACCTGTGGTGGCCGCGGGGGTACGGAGAACCGGCCCTGTACGAAGCCAAAGGCGAATTGATCGACGCCGACGGACAGGTGCTCGATACGGATGTCAAGCGGATCGGCCTGCGTATCGTGCAACTCGATCTTTCTGATATTCATTTGCCCGACGAGCGCGGAAAATTCTGTTTTATCGTCAACGGCGAGAAAATTTTCGTACGCGGCACGAACTGGGTTCCCCTCGACGCGCTGCACAGTCGCGACGCGGCGCAGTACGAGAGCGCGATGAAATTGGTGACCGACGCCAATTGTAACATGGTGCGTTGCTGGGGCGGGAACGTTTACGAGGATACCCGCTTCTTCGACCTGTGCGACGAGAACGGCATTCTGGTTTGGCAGGATTTCGCGATGGGATGCTCGTTCTATCCGCAGCGCGCCGATTTCCTGGATCAGCTTCGCGAGGAGGTCACCTCGGTCGTGTTGAAACTGCGTAACCATCCGTCTCTCGCATTGTGGGCCGGTAACAACGAGGACGATGCGAACCTGTTCTGGAGCCGCTTGCAGCCGTTCCATCTCGATCCGAACCGCGACCAGGTTTCGCGCCATGTGATTCCCGAAGTCCTTTATGAGTTCGATCCGACGCGCCCCTACCTGCCCAGCTCGCCCTATTACAGCGAAGCCGTGTGGGAGAAGGGGAGCCTCGAACAATACCTGCCCGAAAACCACTTGTGGGGACCGCGGGGATATTACAAGGACAAGTTCTACACGACGGCTCCCTGCACGTTCGTCAGCGAGATCGGCTATCACGGCTGTCCGAACCGCAGCAGCATCGAGAAGATGATGACCAAACAGGGCGTCTATCCGTGGACCGAAGGCCGTAAATGGAACGACGAATGGATCACCAAGTCGACCCGCCGCTACGAGGCGTGGGGGCCGACGATGGATCGCAACAATCTGATGCTGAATCAGGTGAACATTCTGTTCGGATCGGTTCCGGACGATTTGGACGATTTCGTTTTCGCATCGCAGTCGGTACAGGCCGAGGCGATGAAGTATTTCGTCGAGATGTGGCGCAGTCGTAAGTTCGAGCGCACGGGCATTATCTGGTGGAACGTGCGCGACGGCTGGCCGATCATTTCGGACGCCGTAGTCGATTATTACGGTTCGAAAAAGCTGGCCTACTATTTCCTGCAGAACGTGCAGAAAAACGTCTGCCTGCTGATCAACGATCCGGTAGACGGCGCCTATCCGCTGGTAGCGGTCAACGATACCCGCCTGCCGGCCGAAGGGACGGTGACGGTTACCGACGTGGCGACTGGCAAAGAGGTGTTCAAAGGCAGCTACAATGTCGGCCCCAACGGGCGGCAGTGCGTTTCGAACCTGCCCGTGATGAAGGGACAGGGAATGTTGCAGATCCGTTACGATGCGAACGGCGAAAGTTGCAGCAACCACTTCCTGTACGGCGAACCGCCCTACAAGCTGAAAGAGTACAAGGGATGGCTCGACAAGACGAAAATGTATACGAACAAAGATAAATAGCGGTCGGTTGACATGAAAACGAATATCATCGGAGTGGATGTCGGGGGAACCAAATGTGCGGTGACCTACGGGCAAAAGGAAGGTTTCGAGCTGCATATCCGGGAGAAGATCCGGTTTGCGACGACCGATGTCGACGAGACGATCGCCAACATCGTCCGCGCAGTGGACGATGTGATGCGAAAGAACGGATTGACGGCCGGCAATACGGCCGCGGTAGGGGTCAGTTGTCGTTCCGGCGACAGCCGTACCGGCGTAGTGATGTCGCCGCCGAATTTGCCTGGCTGGGACAACATCCCGATCGTCAAGTTGTTGGGCGATCGTTTCGGTATCCGCACGGGGATTCATAACGATGCGAACGCCTGCGCGTTGGCCGAATGGAAATTCGGGGCCGGCATCGGTGCGCGGAACATGGCTTTTCTGACTTTCGGCACGGGGCTCGGCGCAGGGTTGATCCTCGACGGGAAGCTCTATGCCGGAACGAACGACAACGCCGGCGAGCTGGGGCATATCCGTCTGTCGGATTTCGGCCCGGTCGGCTACGGTAAGTGCGGTTCGTTCGAAGGATTCGCCAGCGGCGGCGGGATCGCGCAGCTCGCGCGGTTCAAAGTGAGCGAAAAGCATCAGATGGGCCAACGGGTAAGCTGGTGCGCGCCCGGACAACTGGATGAGATTACGGCTCGGGACGTGGCTGATGCGGCCGCTGCCGGCGACGAGCTGGCTCTTGAGATCTACCGGATTTCGGCTACGTACCTCGGCCGCGGGCTTGCGATCGTAATCGACCTGATCAATCCGGAGGTGATCGTTATCGGGGGCATTTATACGCGCAACCGGGAGATGATGGAGCCTTTCGTGCTGCGGGAGATCGAGCGCGAGGCGCTGTCGCACGCCCGGCGGGTTTGTTCGATCCGTCCGGCTGCGCTCGGCGAACAGATCGGTGATTATGCGGCGCTTTCGGTAGCCGCGGATTTAATAAAGGAATAATTATGGGAATCATAGAAAACAGTTTGCATCAGGCGGAGACGGCGTTGCACGAGTTCATTTCGGACCCGCAGACACCCGTGCTGATGGAAAAGGCGGTCGCAATTTTTAAACAGGCGCTCGATAAAGGGTGTAAAATCATCAGTTGCGGCAACGGCGGCTCGCTGTGCGATGCCGCGCATTTTGCCGAAGAGCTGACCGGGCGTTTCCGAGGCGACCGCCGTCCGTTGCCGGCCATGGCGATCAACGACGCGGCTTACATGACCTGCGTGGGCAACGATTTCAGTTTCGACCAGATTTTTGCGCGTTGGGTCGAGGCGTTCGGACGCGAAGGCGACGTGCTGCTGGCAATCAGTACCAGCGGCAATTCGGGCAATGTGGTGATGGCGATCGAGAAGGCCAAAGCCTGCGGTATGAAGGTCGTTGCGCTGACCGCCAAAGGGGGGAACAAGCTCTCCGAGTTGGCCGACGTCGCGATCTGCACTCCGCGCACCCCGCACTCCGACCGCATCCAGGAGATCCATATCAAAGTGATTCACATTCTGATCGAAGCGCTCGAAGACGCGATCTTTTACGCTTCGGATGCGAAGCGATAAACCGGCGACGGGCCGGATAACCTAAAACCAAAAACAAATGAATTCGAAAACTTCGTTGCTGAAAATATTGCCCGTGATGTTCGGATTTTTCATCATGGGTTTCGTCGACATCGTCGGCATTGCGACCAGTTATGTCAAGAGCGACTTCGCGGGCCTGAGCGACTCGGTGGTGAATATGATCTCGTTGTCGTGTTTCCTGTGGTTCCTGGTGCTGTCGATCCCGACGGGGATGCTGATGAACCGCATCGGGCGCAAAAACACCGTGCTGCTGAGTTTCGCCGTCCATGTGCTGGCGATGTGTATGCCGCTGATCGCTTACGATTTCGCGTCGGTGTTGATTGCCTTCGGGCTGATCGGAATCGGAAATACGCTGTTGCAGGTGTCGATGAATCCGCTGGTGATGGAAGTCGTTACCAAAGACAAGCTGACCGGAACGCTGACCTTCGGGCAGTTCGTCAAGGCCGTCAGCTCGTTCGTCGGTCCGATCCTGGCCGCCTGGGCCGCGGGGACGTTCTTCGGGTGGAAGATGATCTTCCCGATCTATGCCGGCGCCTCGCTTGTGGCATTGCTGTGGCTGTGGTTGACGCCGATCCGGGACATCCGCGAGAAATCGACTAATATTTCGTTCCGGGCGACTTTCGACCTGCTGCGCGACAGCCGGATCGTGGCTTATTTTATCGGTATCCTGGTGCTGGTCGGCGTGGATGTCGGCATGAACATGACGTTCCCGAAACTGCTGATGGAACGGTGCGGCCTGGAACTGACCGACGCCGGTATGGGCAATAGCGTCTATTTCTTCGCCCGCACGGTCGGAGCTTTCCTCGGCGGTATCTTGCTGATGAAGTATTCCGAAAGCAAGTTCTTTACGTACAGCACCTACATCGCGCTGCTCGGACTCGTTCTGATGCTGCTGAGCGAGAACCTGTGGTTTATCCTCGGATGCGTTGCGGTGTTCGGCGTGGGCTATGCGAACCTGTTCTCGATCATTTTCTCGCTGTCGCTGAAACGGGTTCCCGAAAAAGCCAACGAAGTTTCGGCGTTGCTGATCGTCGGCGTGTCGGGCGGCGCGGTGTTGCCGCCGCTGCTCGGCGTGGTGACCGACCTGTTCGCCACGCAGCTGGCCGCCGTCATCATGCTGGCCGCCGCCTGGCTGTATATGGTCTGGCTGACCGGAAAAATCAAAACAAAAGCATAAATCCTGAAATCAAACGAACCGATGAAACGAACTGCAATCCGTTACAGTTTTTTAATCATGCTCATCCTGCCGTTGTTCGCGCACGGTCAGGCTTCTATGAAAATGTCCGCCGGACAGGTCGATGCCGCCCGCTGGATCGAAACCCGCTTCGCGCGGGGAAAGGTTCCGCCGTTCTCATTTGTTTACGGCGACAAATCGTCTAAAAGTCTGCTCCCCGGCTGGAATTATTCGATGAAACGCCTGCCGGGCGACGATCCGGACGTAGTGAAATACCTTTATACTTATACCGAACGTCCGTCGGGGCTGAAGGTGGAGTGTTTTGTTACCGGCTTTCCGGCGTTCGATGCCGTCGAATGGGTGCTGCACTTTACCAACACGGGCAAAAGCGATTCGCGGGTACTCGAGCAAGTGAAAGTGGTCGATCTCGATATGCAGGCGCCGGCGGCCGGCGACTTCACGCTGTACTATGCCGACGGAAACCACATTTCGAAGGAGGATTTCCATCCCCGGACGACCGTGCTGAGTACGACCGAGCCGTTTCGGATGGCGCCCGAAGGGGGGCGTTCGTCGCAGGGCGATTTCCTTCCGTTCTTCAACCTGACGGCTCCGTCGGGCAAAGAGGGCGTAGTGGTGGGGATCGGATGGACCGGTATGTGGTACGCCGATCTGACCAAAACCGGCGACCGCGGCGCGACGCTCGTTTCAGGGATGAAAACCATGCGGTTGTACCTGCATCCCGACGAGTCGATCCGCACGCCGAGCATCAGCCTGATGTTTTGGAACGGCGACGACCGGATGGCCGGCCACAACCGTTTCCGCCGTTTCGTCCTCGCCCACCATACCCGTAAGGTGGACGGGCAGATGCAGAAATATCCGCTGTGCAGCGGATTCAACTATCGCGATCCGGCTCCGTGCACCGAGTATTCGTGCCTGACGGCCGACTGGGCGATCGCGATGGTCAAACGTTATAAACAATTCGGACTTGTTCCGGAAGTGTTCTGGCTCGACGCCGGATGGCATACCGGCGCCGCCGACTACAAGGATGGCAAGTCGTGGGCCAATACCACCGGTAACTGGACGGTCGATACGACCCGTTTTCCGGACGGGCTGAAGCCCGTTGCGGACGCCGTGCATGAGACCGGGGCCAAATTCATGGTTTGGTTCGAGCCCGAACGTGTGATCAAGGGGACGCAGTGGGCCGTCGAACACCCCGATTGGATGCTCGACCTACCGTCGGAACCCGACGGAACCTACCTGTTGTTCGACCTGGGTAACAAAGAGGCCCGCGAGTGGCTGTGCCGTTATATCGGCGATCTGATCGAGCGAAACGGCATCGACTATTATCGCCAGGATTTCAATATGGAACCCGATAAATACTGGGCCGCGCACGATGAGGCGGGGCGTACCGGCATGAAGGAGATCCGCCATGTCGAAGGGCTTTACGCATTTTGGGATTACCTGTTGGAACGGTTCCCTGGCCTGCTGATCGACAATTGCGCGAGCGGCGGGGGCCCGCCCCCCCCGGCGAGCACCCCCGCCCCCTCGTAATA
>OGQI01001404.1_pt1 | contig 16627 bp, 11 predicted proteins | sample 1553171 | NCBI WGS metagenome assembly OGQI01 (sample SAMEA2579988, study PRJEB22360) | human gut metagenome | biome: human gut; feature: human-associated habitat; material: faeces | place: Denmark | collected 2008/2010
TTTGGTCTGCGTATCGGTGAGAACCAACGGCTGACGCACGATATACTTCAACGTGTCCAGATTGAAATAGTTGTCAATATCCCTGCCGTTGATGGTAATGCTGCCGCTGCCGTTGGGCAAAACGCGCACACGCGCAATGGATTTCTTTCTCCTGCCCGTGCCCCAATATTGTATTTTTTTACTCTTAGCTATTTTTGTCGCCATAATTCACCTCAATCAATCCGCCAATGTCAAAGGCTGCGCCTGCTGCTCGTGCTCCGCGCCCTTGTAAACGCGCACCTTTTTGAGCATTGCCGCTCCGAGACTGTTTTTGGGAAGCATACCCTTGATTGCCTGCATGACGGCGAAATCGCTTCTTTCCGCCATAAGCTTGCCGTACTTGATTTCCTTGAGATTGCCGGGCTTGCCGGAGTGACGGCGATAAAGCTTTTGTTCAAGCTTTTTGCCGGTAAGCACAACCTTGTCCGTGTTGATAATCACCACATGGTCGCCCGTGTCGACGTTGGGAGTGAACTCGGGCTTGTTTTTGCCGCGAAGAATTGCAGCCACCTGACTTGCGAGTCTGCCCAAAACCTGACCGTCGGCATCTATCAGATACCACTTTTTCTGTATAGTTTCAGGCTTGGCCATAAAACTTTTCATGATTGTTTTCTCCTGATTTTGCTTTAAGATTTGCCGTTCACGGTCGAATAACCACGCCCAGTGGAGAGGCAGAAGCGGCGGGCAGAGCTTAAAAATACCCGCCTTGATTATTCACAGCCTTTCAATTATATAAAAATGCGTCGGACGTGTCAAGCGTTGAAAAGCAAATTTTTTCGTCCGACGGCTCTTTTTTTCCTTTTATTTCAATATTCGACGCTTTCAAGCGTCAAACCGTGCGGCGGAAGAGTCTTTCCGCATCTTGACCTGTCTTTTGAAGCGATGATTTGCGGCAAGTCCTCCGCCTTTATTTTTCCGCGCCCCACCCACAAAAGAGTACCCGCAACAATGCGCACCATGTTGTATAAAAAAGCGTTGCCGCAAACCGATATTTCTATAATATTCCCCTCCTGCCGCACGTCGCAGGAAAAAATTTCCCTGACGAAGGTATTTGCGTTGCCGCCCGTCGCGCAGAAGCATTTGAAGTCGTGCCTGCCGACAAGCGCGGCTGCCGCCCTATTCATCGCGGACAGGTCGGGCTGTCTGTAAATCTGCAAATGATTGACGTCGAGAAAGGGGCGCCTCACGCTGTCCACGTACATACGGTAGACGTAGGTTTTTCGCTTGGCGTCTCTCCTTGCGTCGAAAGAGTTGTCCGTATACTCCGCGTCGACGACGGCTATGTCGTCGGGCAGTCTGACGTTTGCGCCGAGAATCAGATTGAAGGGTTTTATTTCAACGTCGGTGTCGAAATGCGCAACCTGCCGTCTTGCGTGCACTCCCTCGTCCGTCCTGCCGCTTGCGGTAAGTCTGACCTCGTGCCCCAAAACCCCGCCAAGCGCTTTTTCCACAAGCTCCTGAACGGAAACCGCGTTTTTTTGGGACTGCCAGCCGCAATATTTCGTTCCTATATACTGAACGCCTATTTTCACGCGGCGCGTCAAAAGGTCATCCATTTTACCGACTCCAACAATTCGGCGGGGAGATACCTCAACGTAATGACTCCGCCGATAAACAGCACGGTAAAAACGGTTCCCGCGAGGTCTCTCCAAGAAAATTTCAATTTTTTCATTTTGGTGCGTTTGCGCGCCCCCTCGTAGCAGCGCGCGTTCATAGCCAGCGCAAGCTCCTCCGCGCGTCTGAAAGCGTTTACCAAAAGCGGAATAAGAATAGGCACAAACGCCTTTGCGCGCGCAATCAGTCCCCCCGTATCGAAGCTTGCTCCGCGCGCCTTCTGCGCCCGAATTATCCTGTCCGTTTCGTCCATAAGCGTGGGAATGAACCTGAGCGTTATGCTCATGATGAGCGCAAATTCGTCCACGGGCACCTTTATCCAGGTAAGCGGCTTCAACAGGCTTTCTATGCCGTGAGTCAAATCGACGGGCGTGGTAGTGAGCGTCAGCAGCGAGGCGCTTGTTACGAGAAACACAAGCCTGACCACCATTTTGACGGCAAAATTCACTCCGTCGTCGGTAATTCTGAATATCCACCAATCGACCAGCACGTTGCCGCTTTTTACAAAAAACAAATTTATAATCGCGGTAAACAGCGCGAGAAAAATTATGCCTTTAACGCTTTTCAGCACGCTTTTCAAGGGGATTCGGGACGCAAAAATGCTGATAAGCAGATACGCAAGCATAAGCGCGTATCCGAAATAGGACTGCACGAGAAAAATCGTTATCATATAAAGCAGGTTGAGCAGGATTTTCACGCGCGGGTCCATGCGGTGCACAAAGGATTTGGCGGGATAATACTGCCCGAATGCCACGTCTCTGAACATCAGCCTTCCTCCTTTGTCTGCGGCAATTTGCCGTGCGCCCTCGCGTAATCCAGAACAGCCTCTGCCATTGCCGAGACGTTGCGGGGGCGACAGCCCAGATTTATCCCCTCCGCTTCCAGACGGTTGGACAGCGCCGCCATCTGCGGCATTTCAAGCCCAATGCCTTCAAGCTCGTCGGATTTTCTGAAAAGCTCCTCCGGAGACATAAGGTATTTCACCGTGCCGTCTACGAATACGGCGACCCGAGAGGCATATTCGTACACCTCGTTCATGTCGTGGGAAATCATGACGATTGTCTTTCCGTGATTTTTTCTCAGCTCCACCACCAAATCCAGAATTTCCTTTTTTCCGCGTGGGTCGAGACCTGCGGTAGGTTCGTCCAGCACTAGCACCGAAGGACGCATCGCCAGCACTCCGGCAAGCGCAACGCGGCGCTTTTCGCCTCCGGACAGCTCGAAGGGGGATTTGCCCGAAACCTCGTCGAAATCCAGACCTACCGACGCTATCGCTTCTCTCGTCCTTTCGTCAATTTCTTCCTTTGAAAGCTTCATATTCTGCGGACCGAAAGCCACGTCCGCTTCGACTGTGGAGGCAAACAGCTGATACTCCGGATATTGGAATACCATACCCACCTGTCCGCGCAGCTGTTTCAGCATTTCTCTCCGCAGTTTTTTCTTTTTTAGCGTGAGGTCTAAACCGTTGACCTCCACAAAGCCGCTTTGAACGGGCACAAGCGCGTTTAGATGCTGCACAAAGGTGCTCTTTCCGCTGCCCGTGTGCCCCACTATGCACAAAAATTCGCCGTCGTTCACCTCTAAATTCACGTCAATCAGGGCGTGCTTTTCATACGGCGTTTTGGGATTGTAAACAAAATTCAGTTGTCTGACAGCAATCGGCATATCTCGTCTCCCAATTCGTCAACGTCGAAAATCGCAGGCTCGATTTCAAGCCCCGCGCTAAAAAGCTCGTGTGAAAGCGCCACGCTTCTCGGCACGTCAAGACCGTAGCCGTGAAGCTTGTCCTTTTCCTTAAAAATTTCCCGCGGAGCGCCCTGCATAACCAGTTCTCCCTCGCTTAACACCGCCACGCGGTCGGCTTCAGTAACCTCGTCCATGAAGTGCGTAATCGCCACCACCGTTATGCCCTCGCGGTTTAAGCGTTTTACCGTGTCCATAACGTCTTTTCTCCCCTGCGGGTCGAGCATTGACGTCGCCTCGTCCAGCACAAGAACGCGCGGACGTATGGCAAGCACGCCCGCTATTGCGATGCGCTGCTTCTGCCCGCCCGAAAGCTTTGTGGGCGTCTTGTCGTGATATTCGCTCATGCCTACGGATTCCAACGCGCCCTCCACCCTCTCTACGATTTCCTCGCGCGGCACTCCGAGGTTTTCCGGTCCGAAAGCGATATCGTCCTCCACAATGGACGCTATCATCTGATTGTCGGGATTCTGAAACACCATTCCGACCTGCTCGCGTATTTTGTAAAGCTCTTTTTTCACCTTGGGATTCAACCCGTCGACGCAAACCTCTCCCGACTGCGCAAGCAAAAGCCCGTTGAGCAGCTTTGCAAGAGTGCTTTTGCCGCTGCCGTTGTGCCCGACCAGAGCAAGAAACTCTCCTTCAAATATTTCCAGACTGACATTCTGCACGCCCTTTTCCTCTGTGGGGGGCGCGCCGTCGTCCTGATAGACCTTATATTTGTAGGTCACGTTTTCCAGCCTGATGATAACCTTTCTTTCTTCCGTCATTTTAATATTTCCGCAGCATTTTTTACGCTGTTTTTCAGTATATCATTTTTCCTCTCGGTTAGTCAACAAAACCCGACAAAAAAAGAAGCCTTGCGCTTTAAAAGCCGCGCGTTTTCGGGCGCCGTTATTCCGACCCCGCGGTCGGTTCCCTCTCCGACGTCTTTACTTTCGCCAAAAAGCAAAATTGTCGCCGCGTTTCCCGCAAAACGATTGACTAAACCCGCCCGAAACTATATAATTTTAACGGTGCCTTGCGGGCAACCGTTTTTCATGTAAAAATTTTTACGGAGGACATATAATGACCAAAATCACAATAGACGGCAATACCGCCGCCAGCCACGTGGCATACGCCTTTTCCGACGTTGCCGCAATCTACCCTATCACGCCCTCTTCCCCCATGGCGGAAATCGCCGACGAATGGGGCGCGGCAGGCAGAAAAAACCTGTTCGGACAGCAAATCAAAATAGCCGAAATGCAGTCTGAGGCAGGCGCCGCGGGAGCGGTGCACGGCTCTCTCGTCGGAGGCGCTCTGACAACGACCTTTACGGCAAGTCAGGGACTTCTGCTCATGATTCCCAATATGTACAAAATCGCCGGCGAAATGCTGCCCTGCGTTTTCCACGTTTCGGCACGCGCCCTCGCCGCGCATGCGCTGTCCATATTCGGAGACCATCAGGACGTTATGGCGTGCCGTCAGACGGGCTTTGCGTTGCTCGCCTCCAACAGCGTTCAGGAAGCCATGGACCTCGCGCTTGTCGCGCACCTGTCCACTCTTGAAGCAAAGGTGCCCTTCCTGCACTTCTTCGACGGTTTCAGAACAAGCCACGAGGTAAGCAAAATCGACGCCATAGACTATGCCGACATGGCTAAGCTGCTCAAAACGGAATACGTCGACGAATTCAGAAGACGCGCGCTCAATCCCGAGCATCCTCAGTTGCAGGGCACGGCGCAGAACCCCGATATTTATTTCCAGAACAGGGAAGCCGCAAACAAATACTATATGGCAACTCCCGCAATCGTGGAAAAATATATGAAGCAGGTGTCCAAACTCACGGGCAGAGAGTACCACCTTTTCGACTATGTCGGAGCGCCCGACGCGGACAAGGTCATCATACTCATGGGCAGCGGCGCGGACGCGGCGGAAGAAACGGTCAATTACCTCACGCGCAGAGGAGAAAAGGTGGGCGTGCTCAAAGTCAGACTTTACCGTCCTTTCAGCGCGGAAAGATTTGTCAGAGCCTTGCCCAAAACGGTCAAGAAAATCGCCGTGCTTGACAGAACGAAGGAAGCGGGCAGCTTGGGCGAGCCCCTCTACCTCGACGTCGTTACGGCGCTCAGCGAAACGGGCAAGCTGCGCGGCAAGGTTGTCGTGGGCGGACGCTACGGTCTCGGAAGCAAGGAGTTCACTCCTTCCATGATAAACGCCGTTTACAAGAACCTCGACAGCGAAAAACCCATGAACCACTTCACTGTGGGCATAAACGACGACGTAACTCGCACCTCTCTTTCCATAGACGAAATGATAGACGTGGCTCCCGAGGGCACGACGCGCTGCAAGTTCTACGGTCTCGGCAGCGACGGCACAGTCGGCGCCAACAAAAACAGCATAAAGATTATAGGCGACCACACCGACCTTTACGCTCAGGGATACTTCGAGTACGACTCCAAAAAATCAGGCGGCATCACCATTTCCCACCTGAGATTCGGCAAAAGCCCCATCAAGTCAAGCTATCTCATAGACCAGGCGGAGTTCATCGCCTGCCACAACTCCTCTTATGTTACACGCTACGATATGCTCGGCGAAGCCAAAGAGGGAGGCACCTTCCTGCTCAACTGCTCGTGGAACGACAGCGAGTTGGAAAAAGAACTGCCCGCTTTCGTCAAAAACCAGATTGCGCAAAAGCATCTTAAATTCTACACAATAGACGGACTGAAAATCGCCAAAGAGTCGGGCAGCGCCAAATCCACCAACATGGTTATGCAGGCGGCGTTTTTCAAGCTTGCCAACATAATCCCCTATGAGGAAGCCGAAAAATACATGAAGGCGGCTGTTCTCAAAACATACGGCAAAAAAGGCGAAAAGGTTGTCAACGCCAACAACGCGGCAATCGAAAACGCTATAAAAGGACTGCACGAGGTCAAAGTGCCCGCAGAGTGGGCAACCACCGACAAGGGCGCGGCGCTTCCCGAAGTCACCGACAATCAATATTACGAATCCTTTATCAGACCGATAATAGCTCAAAAAGGCAACACTTTGCCCGTGAGCGCCTTCAACGTCAGCGGCGTAGTGCCCACAGGCACCACAAAGTTTGAAAAACGCGGAATAGCCGTCGAAGTTCCCGTATGGCAGAGCGAAAACTGCATTCAGTGCAACCAGTGCAGCCTTGTCTGCCCTCACGCCTGCATACGTCCCGTGCTCATAGACGAAAACGAAAAGACGCCCGACGGATTTGTAACCAAGCCCGCGACGGGAGTCAAGGGAGCCAAATACAGAATACAGGTTTCTCCCCTCGATTGCACGGGCTGCGGAAGCTGCGCCAACGTCTGCCCCGCAAAGCAGAAGGCTTTGGTCATGACTCCCGCGGACAAAGTCAACGAAACGGAAAATTGGGAATTTGCCGAAAAGGTTCGTCAGGTGGAAAGCGGACTCAACAAATTCTCCGTCAAAGGCAGCCAGTTCGAGCAGCCTCTGTTTGAATTTTCAGGAGCGTGCGCCGGCTGCGGCGAAACGCCTTACGTCAAGCTGATAACACAGCTGTTCGGCGACAGAATGGTCATCGCAAACGCTACGGGCTGCTCCTCCATTTACGGCGGCAGCGCGCCCACGTGCCCCTACACCACCAACAAGGACGGTCACGGTCCCGCATGGGCGAACAGCCTGTTCGAGGACAACGCGGAATTCGGATTCGGCATCAACCTCGCCTACCTGCAACGCAGAAACAAGGTCACAGACCTGCTCAATCAGGTGCTTGAAATCGGCACGGCAAAAATGAAGGTTGCCGCAAAGCTGTGGCTTGACAACAAATTCGATGCGGAAGGCAGCAAAAAAGCCGCGCAGGCGGTAAAAACCGAAATTATAGAAAACGCCAGAGGAAAAGTCAGACCGATAGCAAATGAGCTTGCCAAGATGGAGGACTGCCTCGTCAAAAAATCCGTATGGATTTTCGGCGGCGACGGTTGGGCTTACGACATCGGCTACGGCGGACTCGACCACGTGCTCGCAAGCGGCGAAGACGTAAACGTGCTCGTTCTCGACACCGAGGTTTATTCCAATACGGGCGGTCAGGCAAGCAAAGCGTCCCCTACCGGCGCGGTCGCCAAGTTTGCCGCGGCGGGAAAACGCATCAAGAAAAAGGATTTGGGCATGATGGCAATGTCCTACGGCTACGTTTACGTGGCGCAGGTGGGCATGGGCGCAAACATGAACCAGCTGGTCAAAGCGGTGTCCGAAGCGGAGGCATATCACGGTCCGTCCCTGATTATTGCTTACGCTCCCTGCATAAATCACGGCATCGATATGTCCAACCCTCAGCAAATCATCAAGGAAGCCGTAGACTGCGGATATTGGCAGCTTTATCGCTACAATCCCGCGCTCGCCGAGGAAGGCAAAAATCCATTCATTATGGACAGCAAAGAGCCTACCGGCAGCTATCAGGAATTTTTGCGCAAAGAAACGCGTTACACAAGCCTGCTCAAAACAAAACCCGAAATTGCGGAAAAACTGTTTGAAAGAGCGGAAGAAGAAGCCAAAGAGCGCGTGAAAAAATATCAGCATCTCGGACAAAACGACTGATAAATTTCAAAAGCCCCCGATTTTCGGGGGCTTTTTTGTCGCTTTAAATCGCGCAAGGCGTCTCACGACAGCCGTTTATTCTATTCCCACCGAAGCGGAAACAGCAAGGCTGATTGGAGTCGAAGTCGCGGGCGATTGACTGTCGTCGGCAACAAGCACGAACAGCAGCCTGTCGCCCTCTGTCACAGCCTGACCGACGTTTGTCCGATTGAGCGTAAGCAAAGTGTTGGCGTTGACCGTTCCGGTAAGGTTTGGCGTGTAGTCGTATTCGGTACCCGTATAATTGAAGGTGTTAGAACCGCTCGTCGCAATATAAAGTCTTAGCTTCAAAGTCACGTCAGCCGTATTGAGCACCGCCTGCGCCGTCACCGTCGCGTGCGAGGCTATGGTCTCGATTGTGCCCGTCGTAGTCACGTCAATCGGAGTGTTTGAATTGGCGGCGTCGAGTGTAATGGTCGCTCCCGGCGCGCCCGTCACCGTTTTGGTAAAACCGGACGAAACGATGAGATACTCTGGCTCCGCGCCCGCTTCGCCGGGAGTCAAGTCGGCAGCGGTAGCTCCCGAGTTGTAAGCAAGAGTGATTGGGTTTGTTCCCGTAGGTCCCGTTGGTCCCGTCGGACCTGTCGGCCCCGTGGGACCGGTTGCTCCCGTGTCGCCCGTAGGCCCGGTAGGTCCGGTTTCCCCCGTTGCTCCGGTAGGTCCCGTCGGACCTGTCGCGCCTGTAGGTCCCGTGGGGCCCGTGTCGCCTGTCAATCCCACAGCTCCGGCATCGCCTGTCGGACCGGTAGCTCCTGTCGCTCCTGTTGCACCGGTTGCACCCGTTGCGCCGGTAGGTCCCGTAGGTCCTGTGGGACCGGTAGGACCGGTCGGACCCGTTGCGCCTGTCGCGCCTGTGCCTGCGGGGCCTGTTGCTCCCGTCGCTCCCGTAGGTCCCGTGACTCCCGCAAAGCCCTGAATACCTTGAAGCCCCTGCACTCCCTGAGGTCCCGTCGGACCTATAGGGCCTGTCGCACCCGTGGCGCCCGTGGCACCCGTAGCCCCTGTTCCCGCGGGACCTGTCGCACCCGTTGCTCCTGTGGCACCTGTGGGACCGGTAGGACCTGTTGCGCCAGTCGCGCCCGAGCCTGCGGGGCCTGTTGCGCCTGTCGGACCGGTCGCGCCGGTGGCTCCCGTCGCTCCGGTCGCTCCTTGTATACCCTGAGGTCCCTGCGCTCCGGTTGCACCTGTCGCTCCGGGAAGCCCCTGAGGACCGATGGGCCCCTGCGGTCCTTGGGGACCTTGAGGCCCCGGAGCGCCAGTAAGTCCGATAGGACCGCGGGGACCGACGGGACCTTCGGGGCCGCGCTGTCCTCTTGGACCCGCAACGCCTACGCAAACGGGTTGAGGGGGCGCGGGAGGAGGACAGCAGTTGTTGTTATTTCCGCCGCAGCAGCCTCCCAAAAATTCACAAAAACTCATATAACACAACCTCTTTAAAAATATTTTCGGAGCGGAACGAAATAATATTCGCAAAAACTCCCACTAATATTTTATGTCCGATATTTTATAAGGTTTCATGTCCGCAAAAACAAAAACAGGGCGGATTTTTTGTTTGAAACAAAATCCGTCCTATCGGTTGCCAAAAAAAATTATTTGTTGTATAATAAATCGAAAAGTTGCGAATGTAGTTTAGTGGCAAAACGAAAGCTTCCCAAGCTTTAGTTGTGGGTTCGATTCCCATCATTCGCTCCAGAGAGACTGCGCCTGTGTCTCAACAAAACCGAAGCCTTTTTCGGCTTCGGTTTTCTTTTCGCCCTTTTGCTTGTCTCTCTTTCTCTCTCTTGCTCATTTAAACTCTTTTGTGACGCTGCGGCAAATTTATCGCCGCCTTTATCTTTTCAAGGTCCGCAAATAGTTCTTTTTGTCAAGGTCTATTCTGAAGCTCTCCAATGCTTTTGAAATTGCCTTGTTGTGCACCCACACGTCGAAAATCCCCTTTTCGAGAGTCTTGACGGCAACGTCGTACTTTTTTACCAATGCGACGCTGATATACCAAGCCGCCGCCATATCGACATAATACTCGTTTTTTACGTTAAGCGACGCAAGCAAATTCAGGTCGCTTTCTTCAAACGCCTCGCCGAGAAAATAGGACAACAGACACACAATGCCGAAACGCACGGTATAAGCTTTGTCGCTTTTGAGCCACCTCTCGACAGAAGCTCTCACCGCCGACGTGTTCCGCGAAAAAATTTTCATGCCCATGGCGGTAATATCGTTTGTCGCCCAATTGTCAATAAAAGGCAAAAATTCCTCCGTCATTGCAAGCGCTGCGTCCAAATCCTTTATGTTGCACAAAAGGCAGCCGTGCAGATTGTTTTCCTCCAAATAAAAATGCGGCGTCTGCGAAAGAAAAAGACTTGCCTCCCCGCTTCCGTAAAATTCCTTTGCCAACGCCTTTACCACGGGACTGCGCACTCCCAAAATCCTTTCCGACGCAACGGAGGGAGTAAGTCTCGCATTAAAAATCTTCAATTTTTCATCGCTGTTTTCTTTGAGTCTGTCAAGCAGCGTCATAATCGGCTCCTTTTTTACGGCTAAAAGCCGCAAAATCTTTTTTCCCTCGCTTCTGTACATCTTTTCGTGTTCGGTCTCGATATTGTCCTCCGAACAAAAATCCGTGCTGCGTTCCGTCACGCAAAAGCCGACGGACAGCAGCGAATCCGCCGAATACTCGAAAAAATCCGCGTCGTCCGTTTTCAGCTCGACCGTGCCGCCCTCCTTCAAAATGCTTAAATAAATTTTGCAAAACGGCGGATAAGTAAGCCGCCTGTTTTCGTTGGACGGCTTGGGGAAAGGCGTGCTGAAATTGAGAAAAATCCTTTCAACGCTGCACGGCGGAAAAAAACGCGGCAGATATTCCGCACCCGCGCACAAAAAGCGCAGGTTGGAAATATTCTCGCGCACGGCACGCAAAGCTCCTTCCACCATAACATTGCCAATCCGCTCAACGGCGACAAGAACCGCCTCTTTATGTCTTTTTGCAAGTTCGACGGAAAAAACGCCCTTGCCGCAGCCTACGTCCAGCCAGACGGGAGCGCTCCTGCCGAATAAGGCATTGAAATCAATATAATCGCGGACGGGTACGGAAGAATTTTTTTCTCTTATTTCCTTGTCGATTACAGCGTCGCCTGCTTCTGACAGCAGGCTGTCCAGATTCTTTTTTCTTCTCAGTCTCATATTGCGTCGGCAATATTTTATCACGGGCGGGGCTTTCAGGTCAAGAAAAAGCGTACGCGCAAAAACACCCGCCGCGACGAAGCAAAGCTTTTATCCTTAAACTCCATACGTTTGCCCCAAACAGAATAAAAAAAGCTCCCGCAAGCGGGAGCTTTCAATCGATTGTTTAAAAGCCGATAGAATAACTCGTATAGGTATCGAGGTCGTTAGGCAGAGTTACGCTTCCGTTGAAGGGTTTAAGCTCGACAAAAACTTTGAGCCCCTGCACTTCGTACTTCATCTGATAGCCTCTCAAAAGATTGTTGGCTCCGAAAGAGAAGATTGCGGAACCCTTTCCGAAAACGGAATTTTCACCCTTGTCGGTGTCATCAAACTCGAACTTGATTTTCGTGCCGTTCTCGTTGCTGTCAATGTAAACCTTGATGTTTTGCGTTTCAAGCTCGGCTGCGGTCATGGCGAAGAAATCTATACCCTCCGCGCCCTCGCTTGCCATGCCTGCAAAATTGTCGAGAACCGACTGCAAATCGTCGCCGAAATCGACCTTAATCTTTGTATTTGCCGTTTCCGCGCCGTTTAAAGACATGACGGTATGAGTATACATAGCGCCGTCGCCCGTGTAAACATTCATATCGAGCGCGGAATCATAGCTGACAGACACCCCGCCGGCTTGGGACGAGCCGGAAAAAGTCATCGTTCTCTCTATTGCGGATTTGACTCCGTCCTTTATGGAAACCTTGCCCTTCATCGTCATATCGATGTCGCCCTTGCCCAGTTCGTTTTCAAACGCGCCTTTGAAGGTGGCTTTGAGCTGATAACCCGTTTCGGTATCCGATTCCTCGGTGTTCACCTTGGCAAAAGTAGTGTTAATTTCATCCGCCGAAGCAACCGTTTTGAAGTTGCCGTCAAACTCGCCGCAGGCGGTCAGACCGAAGCACATGACAAGAGCCAGAGTCAGGCAGACGAGTATTTTGGAAAGTTTTTTCATTATATAATCTCCTTTATATATTTTTTAATTATTGTATTTTCCTATACAGTTGCCGTTTTGCGGTAAACGGCGCAAACCTTAATTCCTGCCGAAAACGGTCAGCGTTGCCCTGATTTTTCTCATCACCTCCTTAAAAATCCTTTATACACAGTATATTAGCACTGTTTTCATGTATTGTCAACAATTTCAGCTCTCTCCGCCGTAAATTTTGAACAGCAGCCAATCTTTGAGTCGCCTCGGCAAAATGCCTGCCGCAAAATACAAAAATTTGTATTTCACGCCTATGACCTTGACGTGCGGCATATTTCTTTTGACGGCGCAGGCAAAGATTTTTTTTGCGGCGTAGGCGGCGCTCATACCCTGCTGCTCGTCCTTTTCCATAACCTTAACCGAATTTTCCGCGTATGCGGCATAAACGCCCTCGTCGGTATTTTTTCTTCTCGACTCGGTGAAGCAGGTTTTCACGTCGCCGGGCAGGACGGCAAGCACCTTTACGCCAAAGGGGCGCACCTCGTTTCTGAGCGCGTCCGAAAGACTGAGAACCGCCGCTTTGGTTGCGGAGTAAAACGCCTGATAGGGTATGGCAATCGCCCCCGCCACGCTGGACACGTTGACGAGCCTGCCCTTGCTTTGCCGAAGCAGCGGCAGACCGAAGCGTATGCAGTTGTACGTGCCCTTGAAATTGACGTCCGAAATGCTGTCGAAATCGCGCTCCGACGTATTTTCCACCGAGCCGGAAATGCCCATGCCCGCATTGTTTATCAAAAAATCCACTCTGCCGAATTTTTCCCCGATTGCGCGGAAGGCGTTTTCCACCGCCGCCGCGTCGCAAACGTCGCACGGGATGTAAAAAATCCCGTTTTTTTCGCCCTCGCCGCAGCTGCGCGCAAGACAAACCGTATTTGCTACCGCTTGCGAAAAAAGTCGGCAAAGCTCGGCTCCTATGCCTTTTGTTCCGCCGGTGGCAACCGCCGGTTTTTCCCGTCAGCTTCATTTCTATATTTTAGCACACACCGCTCTGAAAACAAAGCGCATAAAGCAGGTTTGACGAAAAAAAACGGCGTTTTTTTTACGCCGTTTTTTTTATCACGCCCAGGTATTTTGCATGAACATATAGTCCATTACCCCTTCCTCGGGCAAACCGCTGTAAGTTACGACACAAATCACGGTATCTCCCGCCTGCAACACGAAATTGGTGCCCATGTCCTGCAACGAGCCGTCCTCCAAAACCTTGTACTGTTCAAATTTCAGTATCTTGTCGAACAACACTTCATTGGTACCGAAAAGCTCATAATGGCCGTATTCTTCCGCGGTGAATGTGAAATACACTCTGCCGTTGAACATTTTGAAATCCGAGCCTCCGATTACGTCGTCTCCGTCGTCGACGCCGACATGCACGGTGTAAGCAAGCTGCGCGCTTGTTCCGTCCTCGTATTTTTCATTTCCCCACGAGGCGTAAACGGTGCTTTCGCTGCCCTCGCCGTGATAAAAATAAGGGAATTTGACTCTTTCGCCCCAGTCTCCGTCGACGGAACCGTTCTTCGTGAACCAGCCCTGAAAATATGCCGTTTCGCTGCCGCCGTAAACTGCCGTCGGCATTTCGACGACTGCGGGCGCGGTGACGCTGTCGGGGTTTTCGCCCTGCGTGTTGACAAAGTTGTAGGTGACAATCTTTACGTCGCTGTCGTCCAGATACGTTTCCAGTCCGAGATATACAAACGTGGTGTAATAGGACTCAAAGCTGTCCGAAGGCGTTTTAATCTCTATTAGACACTGCGGGTTTATGGCGTCGGCGTAAAATACGGGCACCGTTTCTCCCAAAAACTCGAGTGTAAGGGAGTTATTGATTGTAGCCCAATTTTCGTCGATGTTGGTGATGTAAAAAGCCACTTGCCCGACTATCTCGACTCCTCTGCCTACAACCACGTGCTCGATGTTGTTGGTGTAAAACGCCTCTGCCTGTATGTACTTTACGTTGTCGGGTATGACCAGCTTTTTGATTGTGCTGCTGTATTTCCTATTGACCGAGTTGTCAAGCGCGCAGTCGGCTATCGTGTCCACCGTGGGTGCAAACACATTTTCGATTACCTCTTTTCCGTCAAAGCTGATGTTGATTAAAAGCGTCTTGTCCTTGTTGTAAAGATTTCCGTTTTCGTCGGAGGAATACGCCGCGTTGCTTTCGTCAACGGTAAAGAAGCCTCCCACGCCTCTGAACGCGCGGCTTCTGATTTCCTTGACTGATGCGGGGATAAAAATCTCCGACAAGGCGGACATTCTGAACGCGCCGTCCCCGATAAGCTCAAGATTGACCAGCTCCTCGAAATTGACTTCTTCAAGAGAGTTGCAGTTGGCAAAAGGACCGACCTGCGGTATTATGCCACAACCGCCCCACCTCCTAGCATAGTCTCCGTTGTCGTCAAGATCGGGCAAAATACCTGCTTTGATATATTTCAACGACACGGGCAGCGTAACCTTTTTGAGCGCTGCCATTTCGCCGAACGCATAGCCCGTCAACATGGTTATGCCTTCGGGCACGGTGACCGACTCTATATATGCGCTCCCGCTAAACGAGTAAGCGCCTATATACGTCACGCCGTCGGGCACGGCAAACTCCGTCACCTTGCTGTTGCCCTTTGCGACGTACATAAGCAAATCGCCCTTGTCGTTTCCTTCTCCGAGTCCCGCGTTTCTTACATACAGAGCAAAATTGTTTTGGTCTGTGTAAATGACTCCGGCGTCTGTCGAAGCGTCTCCCGTGACGGTTATGCTGACGAGATTTGTCGCGTCTCCCAAACCGAATGCGTCAATGGCAATCTCCTCCACTGTGTTGGGCAGAGAAAGCGTCTGCAAGCAGTTTATATAAGCAAAAGCTCCCGTACCGATTCTTTTGAGTCCCGATTTGAATGTCAGCGATTTAAGCTTTCCGTCCGCGCCGACGGGGCTAGAAATATGAAACGCCTGCATATCTCCGGTAGTAGCGCCCAAATCAGGGTCTACTTCGACTTCTCCCGACTCACCGTAGCCTGCGATTTCTTCGATTACGCCGTTGAAGGTGACTGTTTCAAGTTCAAAGCACTTATAAAAAGTGGACGCGGGCAGCAGCTTCAAGTCCGCGTTGATTGTTATGTTCTTAAAGGCGGAAACGGTTGTGGCGCCGAAACCTTCGTCGCTTGCAAACAACGCTCTGTTTATCCAGGTCACCTCTTTCTCTATGACAAACTCGGTAAGAGTCTCCCTTACCCAGAACAGCTTGGTTCCGTCCGCGGAGTAAATCGCGTCGTCTCTGTAAACCAGCTTGGAGTTTTGAGCAAACTCTATATCAACAAGTTTGGGACAGCCGTAAAAACACATCGGTCCGATTTTCTCCAAACTTGCCGGCAGCTCCACGAAGGTCAGCTCGGGGCAGTTTTTGAACGCGTTTTCAGGCAGACTTTTTACGCCCTCCTCCACGTAAAGGTATTTGAGCTGCTGCGCGAGTCCCGCGTATACTCCGTTTTCGTAGCTGTGCGGCACATACAGCTCGTTCAAAATGAAATCATAAAAGAACATTCCTGTACCAATTTTGGTTACGGGTTTTCCGTTGAATGCCGTCGGAAGGGCAACCTGCGCGGACAGCGTTTGCTGTACGTTTTTCTTCAAAGTATAGCTTTCCCCGTCCTCGTTGAGAGCAAAATCAAAATAGCTTACGTCGGTAGGCACGTAATCGTACACTGCGGTGTACGTCATGTCGGAGCTTAATTTCTCCATGGAACCGCCCTCCCAGCCGACCAGCTCGAAGCAGAAAAGCCGATGAAGAGTGTCCTCTGCCGCGGGAGGCTGAACGTCCGCGCCGTAAGGCACCTCTTTTTCCACCTCGCCCATGTTGGATACGAATTTGGCGGTAAGCGTCCTGTATTCCCAGGTGGCGACAAGTCTCACGGTTTCGGCGCGCGTCACGGTGTAGGTGTCTCCCGCAAGATAAACCTTTTCGCCGTCCGTCCATCCCTTGAACTCATAGCCCACCCTGTCGGGCGCGTCCTTGACCGTGAACGTGCCGTCGTAGTTGACGCTCTCCTGCACGGGCGCTTGCGCTCCCTCCGCCTCATGCGCAAGGTCGTACACTACCGCATAGCTTGTGCTCTTGAACCTTGCGTACAGCGTCATATCCTTTGTTACCGCCTGCTCGAAGTCGTATTCATCCGTATACGCTTGGTCTATGTACCACCCGTCAAGCGTCACTCCCTCCGCCGTCGCTATCTGCGGCGCGACAGCCCTTTCTCCCTTTGCCGTCTTAACGGTAAGGTCCTCCATTCCCGTCACCTTGTATGTGACGGCGTACGTCGTCTGACAGGCTGTCAGGCACACCGCCAACAAAAGCAGCGTCACCAACAGCATTGCCGTCTTCTTTACTGTCTTCATATTTTTACCTCCGTAATATTTATTTTTTAGGGCAAAGACACAACTCCCTATTTTTATTATATCAAACAC
>OGQI01001434.1_pt1 | contig 16416 bp, 12 predicted proteins | sample 1553171 | NCBI WGS metagenome assembly OGQI01 (sample SAMEA2579988, study PRJEB22360) | human gut metagenome | biome: human gut; feature: human-associated habitat; material: faeces | place: Denmark | collected 2008/2010
TACAATACCGCCGTTGACTCCCAACACCTGGCCGGTCACATACGGACTCTCTGCCAGGTACAGCACAGCCTCTGCCACCTCCCGGGGTGTGCCCAGTCGACCCATAGGCACCTCGGCCTCCAGCTCTGCTCGATCAAAGCAGGCATTCATACGGGTGTCAATGATTCCCGGCGCCACACAGTTGACGGCAATGCCCTCCGGCGCCAGCTCCTGGGCCAGCGCCAGGGTGAAGCCGATAACCCCGGCCTTGCTCATGGAATACACCGTCTCGCAAGAGGCGCCCACCTGCCCCCACATGGAGGAGAGGGTGATGATCTTTCCCTGCTTCCGATGGATCATGTGGGGCAGGGCCGCCTGGCAGCAGTGAAACACCCCGTCCAGGTTGACCCCCAGCATCTCCCGCCAGTCTGCCTGGGTGATGTCCGTGAACAGTTCCTGCCGGGCAATGCCCGCGTTGCATACCAGTACATCCAAGGTGTCAAAGTCCCGGAGAAAGGCCGCCGTCATCTCCCTCACTTCCCCCGGTCGGGACACGTCGCAGGGGTACAGGCCCACCGGGACCCCCAGCTCCCTGAGCTCCTCCGCCAGGGCCTGGGCCCTGGCCTGGGCAGTGTGGTAGTGGATTCCCACCCCATAACCCTGCCGGGCAAACAGACGGGCAGTGGCCGCCCCGATGCCCCGGGAGGCTCCGGTGATGAGCACGGATTTTCTCTCAGACATTGAATCGGAACAGGACCACGTCCCCGTCCTGCATCACGTATTCCTTCCCCTCAGACCGGACCAGGCCCTTCTCCTTGGCCGCGGTCATGGAGCCCCCGCAGGCCTCCAGGTCGGCAAAGGAGACCACCTCGGCCCGGATAAAGCCCCGCTCAAAATCGGTGTGGATTTTTCCGGCTGCCTGCGGTGCTTTTGTTCCGACTTTGATGGTCCATGCACGGGTCTCATCCTCTCCTGCTGTAAGGAAGCTCATGAGGCCGAGCAGACGGTAGCTTGCTGCGATCAGTTTTTCCAGACCGGACTCGGTAAGGCCAAGATCCTCGAGGAACATTTTTTTCTCATCCTCTTCGAGTTCGGAGATTTCTGCCTCGATCTCGGCGCAGATGACGAATACTTCGCTGTTGTGCTCTTTTGCATATTCGCGGACGGACTGTACATAGGAGTTGTTTGCACCGTCGTCAGCGAGATCATCCTCTGCTACGTTTGCTGCGTAGATGACCGGTTTGCTGGTCAGCAGGTTGTACTCTGCGATCCATTTCTCCTCGTCCTCGTTCTGCAGCTCCATCAGGATGGCATCTTTTCCGTCCTCGAGCAGTTTTTTCAGACGCTCCTGGAATTCGAGCTCTTTTGCTGCCTCTTTGTCCATTCTTGCAGATTTTGCAGTTTTGGAAATACGGCGCTCGAGTACCTCAAGGTCGGCGAAGATCAGCTCAAGGTCGATGGTCTCGATATCACGGAGCGGATCAATGCTGCCGTCTACGTGGATAACGTTCGGATCCTCGAAGCATCTGACAACGTGAACGATAGCGTCTACCTCACGGATATTGGCAAGGAACTGGTTTCCAAGTCCCTCTCCTTTGGATGCACCTTTTACAAGACCTGCGATGTCAACGAACTCGATGACAGCCGGTGTTACTTTCTTGGACTGATAGAAATCTCCGAGCTGCTGCAGACGCTTGTCCGGAACCGGCACGATGCCGACATTCGGGTCAATGGTACAGAACGGATAGTTTGCGCTCTCTGCTCCTGCTTTGGTCAGGGAATTGAAAAGTGTACTTTTTCCGACGTTCGGAAGGCCCACGATACCTAATTTCATAGTAATCTATATCTCCTTTGTTTTTATTTTTCGCTTCTTTTTCTGTTCGGGTTCTTTTTATGCACAAAAAGAGCCCAATGCAACTATAAATTATAGCACACGGGCTCTTTGATTTCAATGGATTTTAATCTCTTGACTGTACCATCAGAAGAATGCCGCCCTCGTACGATACATGCGCGGTCTCCTCGATGATCTCATTGCTCACGCACAGACCACCCGAAGTATTCGGCAGACAGTGATGGTCGAGCGGGTAGGCGAAGCCCTCCAGGGTGATGGATGCGACTTCCTTTTCCAGCGGGAAGAACGAAACGTACTTTCCGAACTGCTCTTCTTTCCGGATTTCAAACGAAGTTTCCACCGGAATCGTAATCAGATTGCGGCTGTCCACGATGTAAGCCGGAATTTTCTTCTCCCATGCCGTTTTCAGGTTCTGCACAATACTTAAGAAATGGTCGAGTCTTCCCCCTGTTGCTCCGAGGATCGTGATTTCACTGCTTCCCAGAACAATCGCCTGCTGAAATGCGATGTCCGTGTCCGTATTGTCCTTCATGGGATTAAATTCCCGGATCGGTGCGACATGGTTCTCCTTGTAATAATTTAAAATCTCCGGAGATAAACTGTCAAAATCTCCCAGAATATACGTCGGTATAATCTGGTAATGGTAGCAGAACTCCAGTCCCCGGTCTGCTGCCAGGATAATATCAAACTGCTGTTTCTGAAGATATGGGAAGGCAAAATCCGGTTCGATCATCCCTCCCGAAATAATACATGTTCTCACGTTTCCCTGCCTCTTTTTTCTGTCTTTTTGTATCTTATTCTGCCTTTTTGCTGTATGAAGAAATTTTTTCCTGCAGCTCGCGCACGTTCTGCTCGATGTTGCTGCCAAATACAGCAGAGCCTGCCACGATGATGTTGGCACCTGCCGCAAGGACTTCATCGATGGTCGCGCGGTTGATGCCGCCATCGACCTGAATGTGCACATGCTCCAGTCCCTTTTCATCCAGCATTCTGCGGAGCGTACGGATCCTCTCCGTCGACTCCGGGATATACTTCTGGCCGCCGAAGCCAGGATAAACGCTCATAATCAGAATCATTTCTACCTGATCCATCACGTCCGTAACCGCAGAAAGCGGCGTATCCGGATTTACGGCAACTCCGGCATCTGCGCCTGTTTCATGAATCTTTTTCACGGTTTCTGCCAGATCGCGGCATGCCTCCGCGTGAACCGTGATCATATCCGCCCCGCAGCTTTGAAATTCTTCTACGTACCGCTCCGGGTCCTTTACCATCATATGAACATCAAAATACAGACTGCTTTCTTTTCGGATCGACTTTACCACCGGCATTCCAAACGAAATGGATGGTACAAACATTCCATCCATAATATCGATATGAAGCCACCGGCACTCTGCTTTCTCTACCCTTTGGATCTGTTCTCCGAGACGGTTGAAGTCTGCGGATAAAATAGAAGGTGCCAACTGATATACTCGGCTCATGCTAGTATCTCCTCTTTTCCTGTTCTTTCAGTTCTTCATAGAACATGGTATAATTTTCAAATCTTTCTTTGCTGATATTTCCCTGTTCCAGTGCCTCTTTAACGGCACAGCCCGGCTCTTTTCCGTGGATGCAGCCGAGGAAACGGCATTTTCCTTCGTACGGATGAAATTCCGGGAAAAAGTTTTTCAGCTCCTCTTTTTCCATATCGGTTGTATAAAGCGAGCTGAACCCCGGCGTATCGCACAGATACGTCTCATGGTCGATCGGGATCATCTGGGAATGGCGCGTCGTGTGTTTTCCTTTTTTCAGCTTTTTGCTGATCTCTCCGGTCTCCATCTGGATTTCTTTCTGCATCCGGTTTGTGATCGAAGATTTTCCGACGCCGGACGGACCGGCTACCACCGTTGTTTTCCCTTTCAGGTATGCTTCCACTTCCTGCATGCCCTGCTCTTTCGCTGCACTCACCGTAAAGACACGGTAACCGCAGTTCTCATAGACGCTTCGCAGATGGTCTGTGTAATCTTCCCCCGCAAGATCTCTTTTATTGAAACAGATTGCCGTCGGAACGTTCTGCTGTTCCATCATCACAAGAAAACGGTCCAGAAGCGTCAGGTTCGGGGTCGGATTTTCCAGCGCAAAAATCACAAGCGCCTGATCGATATTGGCCACTGCCGGACGGATCAGTTCATTTTTTCGCGGCAGAATCCGGGTCATATTTCCTGTTTTTTCCGCTTCATCCAGAATCTCGATTTCCACAAGATCTCCGACGAGCGGTTTCTGGCCTTCCTTTCGGAAAATTCCTTTTGCTTTGCACTCATAAATGCCGGATTCTTCTACGTCTACGTAGTAGAATCCGGCAATTCCTTTCATAATCTTTCCTGTCATACTCACCCTTCACTCAACGGAACCGATTGGTACTGTGCAATTGCCTGATAACTTCCGCTCGAATCCATCTCATAGAAGACGATTCTTCCGGTAGAAGAAGCAGACGATGAAGCACTCCAGTTGGTGTTGACAGAATACGGCCAGCTCGTAATGGCCTGTCCGTCCATGATGGTGATGGAGGTCTCGTTTCCGTTCCCATCATCCTGGATCAGCTCAATTTTTGCAATACCACCCTGATACTGATCCGGCGCACTTAAGGTCTGGCTGCAGGACCAGGTAACATCCGTAGCGGTATTTGCGCCCGGCTCTGCCGGTGTCGGGGTCGGTGTATTCTCATCCGGCGTCGTTGGCTGTGCACTCGGGCTATTGACATAAATCGTAACGTCAGAACCTTTCTTTACTTTGGTTCCGATTGCCGGGTCAACCTCCATGACTTCGCCCTCGGCCACCTTGCTGCTGGTTCCTGTTTTCACAATAATATTGAAATCGCTCAGGATTGATTTTGCTGTCTCCTCATCCAGGCCGATTACATCACGGATTGCAATTTCTTCCGCGTCCTTGGATCCCTTGCTGATCACCAGCGTAACGGTAGATTCCGGCGCAACCTGACTTCCCTCTGACGGGTCAACGGAAATAACCAAGCCTTCTGCAACGGTATCGCTGAAATCCTCTGTTGTGGAAACCTGCAGTCCCAGCTGAGTCAGTGCAGCACTTGCAGCGTCTTTCTGTGTTCCAACAATGCCGGTCGGAATGGTTACGGTTTCTTTTCCGGAGCTTACATAATACGTAATCGTTGCATTTTTATCGACTTTCGTTCCCGGTTTCAGATCCTGGCGGCAGATCTTTCCTGCCTCAATGACATCCGATGCCTCGGTTCCGCCGTTGACTACACCAAGGTTCAGGCTGTTTGCCAGATCGACGGCATCTGCCTCGGTTTTGTTGGTCAGATCCGGAACGGTTACTTTTTCCTCTTCTTTGCTGCTGGAAGAAACAACTTCCGTGCTGCTCGAAGATGATGCGGAACTGGAAGAAGCTGCGGTCGGTCCTTTTCCGCCGACAATGCCGGCTGCCTGTGCAATAAAGTAGATCAGCATGCAGATGATGATGGCTGCAATCGCAAAACCGCCGATTGTGATGATCTTTTCGAGTTTGTTTCCGGCTTTGTCATCGTCGTCGTCATCGTCGTAGTAGGAATCGTCGTCATCCTCATCGTAGGAATCGCGGTCATCCTCTTCTTCGTCCTCATCCTCGTCTTCTTCGTCCTCGTAGCTGTAATCTTCGTCCTCTTCCTCATCCTCGATCTTGCTGTAGCGCTTGCGGGCCGGCTCCTCTGCCGTCTGCGCATTTGCCTTTGCTGCTGCGCCGGAACGGATCTGGCTTAACTCCTCTGCGGATACCATAACAGTCTCGGCGTGAGAACTTAACGGAGTTACTTTTACGAAATTGCCCTGCGGCTCCATCAGCGAATGCTTCAAGTCGTCGATCAGCTCCGCCATGTTATTGTAACGGCGGTCCGGGCTCTTCTGGGTACATTTTAAGATAATCTGCTCCAGTGCGAACGGAAGGTTCGGGGTATATTTGGATGGAGATTCAATCTCCTCCTGCAGATGCTTGATTGCGATGGCAACGGTGGTGTCGCCGTCAAACGGCACTCTTCCGGTTACCATCTCGTACATGGTGATACCAAGGGAATAGATATCACTCTTATAGTCCGAATATCCGCCGCGCACCTGCTCCGGAGAGCTGTAATGTACGCTTCCCATAACGTTCGAACTGATCGTATTGGAAGAAGTTGCCTTTGCAATACCAAAGTCGGAAAGTTTTACTTTTCCGTCTGTGGAAATGATGATGTTCTGCGGTTTGACATCGCGGTGTACAATATTGCGGTTGTGTGCTGCTTCAAGACCAAGGGAAACCTGAATGGCGATGCTGGTTGCCTCTTTTACGCTCAGTTTCCCTTTGCGGTCAATGTAATCCTTCAGAGTAATTCCCTCGACAAGCTCCATGACGATATAGTAAACGCCGCGGTCCTCCCCGACATCGTACACGTTTACAATATTCGGATGGGACAGTCCTGCTGCGGCCTGTGCCTCCGTGCGGAACTTGCGGATAAAGGTTTTATCCTCCCGGAATTCCGGTTTTAAAACCTTGACGGCCACCATGCGGTTCAGCTTGTGGTCTTTTGCTTTGTAGACATCAGCCATACCGCCGGAACCGATCCGGCTTATGATCTCATATCGTTCTCCTAAAATAACGCCCTCTTTTAACATTCTTTCACCTCGTTTGTAAATGGTTCAACGACAATGACTGCGATATTGTCTCTGCCGCCATTTGCATTTGCTTTATCAATTAAACGTTTCGCCTTGTCCTCACCGTCTTCTCGGCAGATGAGTTCGAAAATCTCCTCATCCGTTACCATGTTGGAAAGGCCGTCCGAGCACATCACCAATTGATTGCCCTCTTCAAGCTGAATGTCAAAGAAATCAATCTTTACGGTATCCTGTGTGCCTACTGCTCTGGTAATAATGTTTTTGTCCGGGTGATTCCGCGCCTGCTCGGGAGTGAGTTCTCCAAGGCGCACCATCTCTGCAATCAGGGAATGGTCCTGCGTCACCTGGTCAAACGTGCCATCTGCTGCCAGATACAGCCTGCTGTCTCCTACGTTTGCAACGTAGGCATAGTTGCCGACAACCGTAGCTACTACCATCGTCGTACCCATGCCTTCCATGGATATATCTCGTTTTGCCTGCTCAAAAATCTGGCTGTTTGCTGCTTCAATTCCATGCCGAATAATCCGCACCGGGTTGAAATTCGTATCCCTTTTTACAGATTCCACCAGTACAGAAACACCGTAACGCGAAGCAAAATCGCCCGCGTTATGGCCTCCCATGCCGTCTGCAACGACAAAGAGGTTCGGAAGGTTTCCGACCGGAGAGGCGGAGGCAAACACAAAATCCTGGTTCATCGTCCGTTTCTGTCCGATATCGGTTGCAGAAAATACCTTCATGCTTTTTTCTCCTGTATTGACAGCCGCTTTTTACGGCTGTTCGTTTGATTTATCGATAAAACTTTTTCTTAACTGTCCACAGGCTCCGTCAATATCGGCGCCCATTTCCCTTCTAATAGTAACATTAATTCCGTATTTTTCAAGTTTATTTTTGAAATTCTCTACGACTTTTTTCGTTGATTTCACGTAATCGCGCTCTTTGATCGGGTTGACCGGGATCAGATTTACATGACAGTTGATATCCGAAATCCGCGCGGAAAGCTCTTTTGCATCGGCTTCGCTGTCATTTTTCCCGCCAACGAGAGAGTACTCAAATGTAATCCGACGGCCTGTTTTTGCAAAGTAATTGCGGCATGCATCGAGAATTTCATCAATAGAATATTTATTGGCAATCGGCATCAGCTCGCGGCGCTTTTCATCGTTCGGCGCATGAAGGGAAAGTGCCAGGGTGATCTGGAGTCCCTCATCTGCCAATTTGTACATATTCGGTACGATTCCGCAGGTGGAAACGGTGATGTTTCTCTGGCTGATGTTGAGTCCTTCCTGGCTCGAAAGCAGCCGCACGAAGCGCACCAGATTGTCGTAGTTGTCCATCGGCTCACCCGTTCCCATGACAACCAGATTGGAGACCCGCTCCCCGGTGTCCTCCCAAATCCGGTAAATCTGGTCGAGCATCTCCGACGGAGTCAGGCACCGCGCGAGTCCGCCGATTGTGGACGCGCAGAAGCGGCAGCCCATCCGGCAGCCGACCTGGGATGAGATGCAGACGGAATTTCCGTGGTGGTACTTCATCCAGACGCTCTCGATCACGTTGCCGTCGCTAAGGCGGAACAGGTATTTTCTCGTTCCGTCGATTTTGGACTCCTGCACCTGCACTTTTTCGAGACAGGTAAGCGGATACTGTTCCTTTAATTTTTCCCGGAAGGCAAGCGAGAGATTCGTCATCTCATCGTAGCTGCCCGCCAGACGATGATGCATCCAGTCGTATAACTGTTTGGCACGGAACGGCTTTTCTCCCATCTGCTGGCAGGCGTCCTTTAATTCGTCTAAGGTCATTGATTTAATATCCATCTGTTACGCCCGTCCTTTCTCTGTTTTCCGGAATTTTGCAAGGAAAAATCCGTCTGTCTTGTGTACCCCCGGGATCAGCTGCAGCTGTCCTTTGGCCGTTTCTCCGCTTTTCAGCTCATCCGGCAGCAGTTCATCCAGACTGACTGCTTCAAACGGGAACTGTTCCAGAAACCATGCGGCATTCTCGCTGTTTTCTTTTCTGTTAACGGTACATGTGCTGTACAGCAGTGTGCCGCCCGGCTTTACGTACGATGCGGCATTTGCAAGGATTGCCCGCTGAATCCGTACCAGCTCCTCTTCTTTTTCTTTTGAAGCGTAATATTTGATATCCGGCTTTCTGCCGATGACGCCGTATCCGGTGCACGGCAGGTCCGCAATCACAACGTCCGCTTTTCCGATCCATTCCGCATCGAGCTGTTCCGCATCTTTTACCTTCGGCACGACGCAGGAAACACCTGCTCTCTGCACATTTTCCCGGATCAGATCGACCTTGTATTCGGTGAGATCACGCGCTTCCACGCATCCCTGATTTCTCATTTTATCTGCTGCATGGAGGCTCTTTCCACCCGGTGCCGCGCAGAGATCCAGCACCTGGTCACCCGGCTTTGGATCCGCCAGATGCGCCGCCATCATGGAGCTCACATCCTGAATCTGGAACCGGCCTTCCTGGAAGGCATTCAGTGATGCGATCGTCTCAAAGTTTTTCAGATAGAACGCCTCGCCAAGATACGGCGCTTTTTCCAGCTCTGCCCCCTGGCTTTCCAGGCTTTTCTTCGTCTCCTCGATCGTATTGTTCCAGCGGTTGATACGGATCGTCACCTGTTTTTCTTTCAGGAAATCCGCCATCATCGTTTCTGCCGTTTCTTTTCCGTACTGGGATACGAACTCCTCAACCAGAAATTCCGGCATGGAGTATTTCACGGAAAGATACTGCGTAGTATTGTTCTCCTTCGGCATCGGCAGATGATCTTTCTCCCGCACGATCGTGCGCAGAACGCCGTTGACAAAGCCCTTTAAGTTGTAAAAATGCTTCTTTTCCGCCAGTTTCACCGCCTCATTGACGACTGCCGAATCCGGTACTGCGTCAAGAAAACGGATCTGGTACACCGACATCCGTAAGATCGCACGAATCACCGGCTTGCATTTGTTGATCTTGATTTTGGAATACTGATTGATGATGTAGTCATTCTGGATGCCGTATTCCACGGTTCCCTCGCAGACCCGCTTGATAAACGCACGGTCCTGCCGCGGCAGGAACTGGTATTTATCGAGGGCGTCCCTTACAGCAAGATGGCAGGGCGTTTTCTCCCTGTCCATCTCAAGCAGAATGTTCATAATCAGCTCTCTTGTATTGATTGTATCAGTCATCATTTCTCCTAAATGCTCCGGATAAAATCAGCAGCCGGAGCAGCTGCAGCAGAGAACCGATCACCGCTGCCACGTATGTCATGGCTGCAGCCCAGAGTACTTTCTTGACTCCGTCGTGTTCCGTCTCTGTCACCATACCGCCCTCACTGAGCATTTTTAATGCTCTTCTCGACGCATCGAACTCGACCGGAAGTGTTACCACCTGGAATGCCAGTGCCAGCACAAACAGCCAGATCCCGGCTTTCACAAGCATCGGAAGGCTGAAAATCAGTCCGATCAGGAACAGCGGCCAGAAAAGCTGGGATCCAAGATTCGCTGCCGGAACAATGGCGCTTCTTACTTTCAGCGGCACGTAATCCGTATTGTGCTGTACGGCATGGCCGCACTCATGCGCTGCGACGCCGATCGCTGCGACCGAGGTTGAATCGTAAACCGCATCCGATAAATTCACGGTTTTTGTCCGCGGATCATAGTGGTCGGTCAGTTTACCGGATACGTGGCGGACGGTCACATCGTAGATGCCGGCCTGATGCAGAATGCGCATCGCCGCCTCGCGTCCCGTCATGCCGCTGTACGAGCGGACGGTCTGATATTTGCTGAAAATCGTGTTCATGCGGGCGGATACCGCCATGGAAATCAGTGCGGCAAGAATCACCAGCAGATACGTACTGTCATAAAAAAGTCCCATATCGTTTTTCTCCTTTTTTCTCAGGCACAGCAGCCATCACACCGCTGTGTAGTTCCCCGCCTCAACTTCAGGTTGCTTTTTCTCTTTTATTCGCCAAGTCTGGTACCCGGCTCGATCGCATAGCCGCGCAGGAAATCGGCGGTTTTCATCCGTTTCTTTCCTTCGAGCTGCAGCTCCTCGATCACCAGAATGCCGTCTCCCGTCTTTACATGGAGGCCTGTCTCATCTGCCACCCAGACTTTTCCGGCACTTTTCGTCGGATTCTGTCCCGGAATTTTCGAGAACAGATCGCCGCCGAACATGGCAATGACTTTGGCATCCCAGATTTTCAGGTTCTTTCCGTTTACTTTTGTAAAAGCACTCGGCCACGGGCTCATCGCACGGATCTGACGTTCGATCTCAACGGCACTCTTCGTCCAGTCGATCTTTCCGTCTTCTTTTTTGATCATCCGCGCATACTCTGTGGTGCTTATCTCCGGCTGTTTTTCCGGTGTCACTTCGCCTTTTTCAAGTTTTGGAAGTGTCTCCACCAGAAGTTTTGCTCCGGCTGCGGCGAGCTTGTCAAAGAGACTGCCGCCGGTCTCATCTGCTGCAAGCGGAACTTCCACTTTCGTCAGCATATCGCCTGTGTCGAGGCCTTCATCCATCTTCATAATGGTTACGCCGCTCACTTCATCGCCGTTCATGACAGCCCACTGGATCGGCGCTGCTCCGCGGTAAGCCGGAAGCAGGGATGCATGAACGTTGATGCATCCGTATTTCGGCATGTCCAAAATCTCTTTTGGAATAATCTGGCCGAATGCAACGACAACGATCACATCCGGCTCCATTTTCCGGATCTCTTCGATCGCCTCTGCATCCCGCACGCGGCGCGGCTGATAGACCGGAAGGCCGTGTTTTTCGGCTGCCTCTTTCACCGGTGTCGGCATCATCTGTTTTCCGCGGCCCTTCGGTTTGTCCGGCTGGGTCACAACGCCTGTGATCTCATAACCGGCCTCCACGAGTGCCTCAAGTGTTCCCACGGAGAAATCCGGGGTTCCCATAAATACCACTTTCATCTGAAGTCATCTCCTTTATTTTAAGACTTACTCTTCGTCCTCGTACTCCTCATACTCATCGTACGTGTTGTCCCAGAGTTCGCCTTCTACTTTTTCTGTATACATATGTCCATCGAGGTGATCGCACTCGTGGCAGATGCAGCGGGCAAGAAGTTCGGTTCCCTCCAGTTCAAACGGCTGCATGTCGCGGTCCAGTGCTCTTACCTTTACGTAATTCGGACGGGTTACTGTACCGGATTTTCCCGGAAGGCTTAAGCATCCTTCTGCTCCTGTCTGGCTTCCGGAAGTCTCCAGGATTTCCGGATTGATCAGAAGATGTGGGGTTCCATCTACATCCATGACTACGATTCTCTTTAAGATGCCGACCTGCGGTGCGGCAAGGCCGACACCGTTTGCCTCATACATGGTGTCAAACATGTCGTCGATCAGCTCGCTGATTCTTGGTGTCATCTTCTCCACCGGTCTGCATTTTTTCGTTAATACGCGGTCGCCTACGACTCTGATTTCTCTGATTGCCATAATTCTTTTCCTTTCTTTTGCTCTTCTATTATAAATAATCTATGTGTAAATAGTATGAAAAAACTAATACTTTCTGCTGAAGTCAAACTGTAAATAAACGGTACGGAAGCCTTTGTTAATCTCGATATACCGCTCCAGTTTTTCCCGCAGTTCTGCCAGCACCTCTTCCTGCGGCGCGCGTACATACACGGCCATGCGGTACAGGTCATTGATTTTCGACACTGCCTCACTTGCCGGGCCGATGATCTGGACTTCGCGGTTTCCCCGGATGCGGATGAGATATCTGCGAATGTATTCCATCGCCTGCGTCAGATGCGCTTCATCCTCCCCGGCTCCGTGGATCGCCAGAAGCTCCGCCGCCGGGGGATATCCCATCAGACGGCGGTAGTCCATTTCTTTCTCGTAAAATGTCCCGTAATCCTGCTCTGCCGCCGTCTGAATGCTGTAATGTTCGGGATGGTACGTCTGAATGACTGCCATTCCCGGCTTTTCGCCTCTTCCGGCGCGGCCGACTGCCTGCGTCAGCAGCTGGAACGTACGCTCCCCGGCACGGTAATCGACTGCATTCAGGGAGAGATCCGCCGCCAGCGCTCCCACCAGCGTGACATTCGGGAAATCGTGGCCTTTTACGATCATCTGGGTTCCAATCAGGATATCGGCCTTCCCCGCCGCAAATGCGGACAGGATTTCTTCATAACTGTTTTTCGTTTTTGTCGTGTCGCCATCCATCCTAAGAACGCGTGCCTTTGGAAACAGCTTTTTCACGTTCTGCTCGATCTGCTGTGTGCCGGCACGGAAGCCGCCGATGTACGGGGAACCGCACGACGGGCACGCATGTACCTGCGGTGTTTCATAACCGCAGTAATGGCAGACGAGCTTTCCGTTATTGTGTGCTGTCAGTGATACATCGCAGTGCGGGCATTTCATCACATGGCCGCATGCACGGCACGAGACGAAGCCCGCATAGCCTCTGCGGTTCAGAAACAGTACAACCTGTTCCTTTTTTTCAAGCCGTTTTTCGATCTCTTCCCGCAGTTTTCTGGACAGAATCGAACGGTTTCCCATCTGTAATTCTTCCCGCATATCCGCGATCCATACGGACGGAAGTGCTGCATTTCCGTACCGCGCATCCATCCGGAACAGCGCGTACGCTCCCGTCTCGCAGGCGTAAGAAGCATCCACCGACGGCGTTGCCGAACCCATCACCACATGGGCATGCTCCAGCCCGGCACGGCGCACGGCGGTCTCCCTTGCATGGTAGCGCGGCGTCACTTCACTTTTATAGGAGGTTTCATGCTCCTCATCGATTACGATCAGCCCCAGATCCGGAAACGGTGCAAAGAGTGCGGAACGCGGACCGATCATAATACTGACCTCCCCGCGCCGCGCGCGCTCCATCTGGTCGGCGCGCTCGGACGGTGTCATCCGCGAGTTGACCACCGTGACCCTTGTTCCAAACCGTGCGCAGAACCGCTCCACGTTCTGATACGTCAGCGCAATCTCCGGGATCAGCACGATCACCTGTTTTCCTTCCTTCAGCACTCGCTCCATCAGCTCCATATAGACGAGCGTTTTGCCGCTTCCCGTCACACCGCGGATCAGGCAGGGGCGGTTCTGCCCTTCCCATTCCTTTCGAATGCCGTCCACCACGGCCTGCTGCTGTTCGTTTGGTTTTCCCGCAGTTGTTCTTCCTGCCGCATCGGATACCGGATTTCTCCAGGTGCTCGTACGGCGGATTTCCAACACGCCCTGCTCTTCCATCACGTGCAGCGTATCTGCCGTGATTTTCAGTTCCTTGCTCACAACCGGCCCTGGAAGAACCGGCTGGGCCAGCAGCGCGTTTAAGAGACGGATTCTCGCTTTATAATTTTTCTTTCTGTAGTTTTCCAGCAGCTCCTCACACTCTGCGGGATCTGCAAGAAGCGCAATTTCGCGGGTTTCTTTCCCGCGCGCCTTTACTTTGACCGGAAGCACCGTCTTTAACGCCTGGATCATCGTCGATCCGTACGTATGACGCATCCACGCGGCGAGCGCGATGAGCTTCGTCTCTACAGTCGCCGCATCCTTTTGTACCGCAAGGATGGCCTTCATCCGGTCCTGCGGATATTTCGGCTCGTTTCCGACGGAAAGCACATAGCCGGTGATCGTGCGGTTTCCGTTTCCAAACGGAATCTGTACCGCCGTTCCCGGACCGATCTCCCCTGTCAGTTCCGGCGGAACCTTGTACTGAAAGGTCCGGTCCAGTTTTTCATTTGTGATATCTACGATTACATCAGCGTAAACGCTGCTCATACATTCCCCTTACTTTCTTCCAGTATTTCCCGGATCAGCACGCGCTCATCCATCTCGTACCGTTTCCCCTTCCGGATCTGATACGTTTCGTGGCCTTTTCCCGCGAGCACCACGAGATCGCCCGGCTGCCGGTTTTCGATCACATACCGGATCGCCTCCTTACGGTCTGCAATCTCAACGAAAGCGCCTTCTGTTTTCCCGATTCCCGTCCGGATATCGTCCAGAATCGCCTGTGGTTCCTCATCCCGCGGATTGTCCGAGGTGATGACGGTCAGATCCGCCAGACGCCCCGACACCTCTCCCATCTGGAATCTCCGGTTCCGCGCGCGGTTTCCGCCGCAGCCGAAGAGACAGATCAGGCGCTTCGGATGGTATTTCCGCAGTGTCTTTAACAGGCTTTCGAGGCTCATCGCATTGTGTGCGTAGTCAATGAGAAGCGTCATTTCCGGATACACCGGAACTGCCTCACACCGCCCACGGACGCGGACTGCGGAAAGTGCCTCCTGCATCGCCTTTTCCGGGATTCCCATCTGCGCGCAGACCGCAATGGCGGCAAGCGAGTTGGAAACGGAAAACAGACCCGGCAGATCTACCCGTACCGGAAAATCCGCTGCGCCCTGCACCCGGTATGAGACACCGAGCACGCCGGGCGCCTGATCGAGTGCTGCATCTGCTGCCATAAAATCAGCTTTTTCCCTGCATCCGAATGTCACCAGACGGCAGGTGCTCTGCCTTATGATCTCCGGAAACCTTTTGTCATCCCGGTTTACAATTCCGGTTCTGCAGGTGCGAAACAGCTTCTTTTTGCAGGACAGATATTCTGCAAACGATGCATGCTCCCCGGCGCCGATGTGGTCGTTTCCAATGTTGGTGAACACACCGTAATCAAACGTAATTCCATCACACCGGTGCTGTTTTTCCGCCTGCGAGGAAACCTCCATCACAACATGGGTGCAGCCCTCCCGCATCATTTCAGAAAACAGCTTCTGCAGCACAACAGGCTCCGGCGTTGTATTTTCTGACGGAATGCTTTTTTCCCCGATCCTCGTCTCGATCGTTCCGATGAGTCCTGCGCGGATCCCTACTTTTCGCAGGATTTCGTAAATCATATATGCAGTCGTCGTCTTTCCCTTCGTGCCGGTCACTCCGATTGTCACAAGGTGCTGCGCCGGATCGTCCTCCCAGGCACAGGAAAGCTGTGCGAGTGCTTCTCTGCTGTCCTTTACTACGAGTACGGTTACCTTTTCCGGAATCCCTTCCAGTTCCCGCTCCGCAACCAGAACAGCAGCGCCCCTCTCGACTGCTTCTTCTGCATATACGTGCCCGTCCATCCTGTTTCCGCGGATGCAGACAAACACGTTCTGCGGCTGTACTTTTCTGCTGTCGCATGTGATTCCTGTAACTTCCGCATCCAGACTGCCCTGCTGGAGCTGATATGCGATCCGCTTTTGTAACGTGCGCATGTTTTTCATGCCGGGACCTCCCTTTCACGTTTCAAATCCCTACGACTCAGATACTTTTATAGAATACCATAGTCCGAAAAACATTTCAATGTGCGCAATGTCGGTTTCTTCTTGATTTTTGCTCCCATAAACTTTATAATAGTCCTATATTGATGCCTGGTTTTTTCGTATCAAAATCTATGAACTGCAAAGAGAGGTATCTTCCAATGAAAAGAAAAAAAATAGTTGTTGCACTGGGACACAAAGCTCTTGGAACGACGCTGCCGGAACAGAAAGCAGCCGTAAAACGTTCCGCAAAAGTAATCGCAGATCTCGTTGCTGCCGGCGCTGATGTTGTCATCACCCACAGCAATGCGCCGCAGGTCGGCATGATCCACATGGCGATGAATGAATTCGGCAAAATGCACACCGACTACAGCGCAGCCCCGATGTCTGTCTGCTCCGCTATGAGCGAAGGCTACATCGGCTACGACCTGCAGAACGCCATCCGTGCTGAGCTTCTCCGCAGAGGAATCTTCAAAACCACATCCACGATTCTTACACAGGTTGAAGTAGATCCGTACGACGATGCCTTCAACAATCCGGTCAAACTGATCGGCCGTACGCTTACCAAAGAGGAGGCTGACGCAGAGGAAGAAAAAGGAAACTACGTAACGAAAACCGAGGACGGCTACCGCCGAATCGTTGCTGCTCCGAAGCCGCAGGATATCGTAGAGATCGACTCCATCCGTCTTCTTCTCGATGCCGGACAGGTT
>OGQI01001438.1_pt1 | contig 16382 bp, 22 predicted proteins | sample 1553171 | NCBI WGS metagenome assembly OGQI01 (sample SAMEA2579988, study PRJEB22360) | human gut metagenome | biome: human gut; feature: human-associated habitat; material: faeces | place: Denmark | collected 2008/2010
ATCCTGTAAAATTTCAAAGAGTCCTCCTACAACCGGGATATTTTTTGCCATTACCGGATTGATTGCACAGAATACAAATCCTACTGCCAGTACCGCTGCCATCCCTCCTGCTATCCTGCCTCCACTTTTCATCCAATGATATGGATCCTTTGATGCTTTTTTCTGTAAAACAGCGTTATTTTCAATCAAACGATATGCCTGATTAATATGTTCATGCACGATTTCCGGCATTTCTATGTCCTTTTGAAGTTTTTTCTGGAAGTCTTTCTCATTATAATTTAAAGTCATCATTAGGCACGTCCCTCCTTAACCTTATATCCATACATCTCTGCAATCTGTTTTCTGCCACGATAAAGACGAGATTTTACAGTGCTTTCCTTCATATCCAGAATGTCACTGATTTCCCGGATACCAAATCCTTCCATATAGTATAGAAGAACAACCAAGCGGTATTTACTGTCCAATGGCTCTAAGGCCTGGATCCATTCCATTGCTGCATATTTTTCTTCGTGAAAAGGCGTTTCCGGCATCTGATCCGTATAAGTAACCAGCTTTTTCTTCTGTATCATGTCCTTGCACTTATTGATCAGAATTCGGATCATCCATGTCTTGAAATATCTGTTCTGTTTCAGACTTTTCAAATTTTCATAGCAGGAAAGAATCGTATCCTGTATTGCATCCGCAACATCTTCATCATTTTTCAGATATGCAGAAGCGACCTTGTACATGCTCTGCACCTGCTCATCCATAAGCCGGCAGAACGCATCTTTGTCACCTTTTTTCGCCTTTCGTATCAAAAATTCATTCATCGTAGTCTCCATTCTCCTGTATTCGACCGGTCGTCAGGAAATGTTGTGTAAAAGCTTTGTTTATGTGCTTCTACTTATTAGACGCGCAAAACATCAAAAAGGATGCAGATTTTTTCATAAAATTTTCCACATGCAAAAAATACCGCAGAGTCACTAGAAGGGATATGGCTCTGTGGCATGTTATTGTACTACTCTGCAAGCAGCATGGACAGATAAGAAGTTCTCGTGGTGTCCTGCATAGAATAGCCGATCGTCTGCAGTATTTCTTTAACCTTATCCAGTGCTGCTTCTTTTTTTTCTTCTGTTTCAACAATAATCTCCAGTTCCAGATAATCCCCAAGATTGGTAACAGTATCAACGCACGCTGTGATATTCTCCCTGTGAAAATACTGTCTCAGCTTTTCTACCGGAGGTACCGGTCGAAAACCGATGTGTTCGAGTATTTTCCGACAGATTTTGGCATCACCTACAGTTGTTTCCAACTCCTGTCTGGTCATGGAAATATTATCCATTTTTGCCCCCTTATATGTAATGGCTGCACTCCTCCTGCCTGTCATTCGATTCTCCGTACTGCGTACACGAAAAGCCTCATCCAAAGCGGCAAAATCATGCTGATCTGACGTATAATAAGTATCCGATTCCAGAACAAGATCTGCCCTCACAAAACCCGTTTCTTCCAGAACCCTCTCTATATCTGTCCTGCTGTTTATCTTTAGTTTAATCTCAACTTCTACACTCATATTTGCTCCTGCTCCTTACATTAAAATACTGTCCAATTACCAGTTATTTTCTGTTACTGATACAGATTGATTTCTCAACACTTATAAAACATACAACTCATCTGAACTAAGGTAACTTCACTTCTTACTGCCTGTAAAATGACAGATCTTTTTCATCTAATATATCACAGTATAAATATCATGAACAGTACACCTCATATTATATAGTAGTCATTCAGAACTCATTTCAAACCTGACTTTTAATAATCAGGCTTTCCTAATACAGATTCACTTTTCTGCTATTTCTCCCATAGTATGTCATTTCGCAGGAAAGCCTTGCCTTACCATCTTCCCAGACTCAAAAATCCAATAAAAAAGAGGAACCCTTCATACGAAAATCTCCCCTCCTGAAACACCAGAAGATATTTTCAAAGGATTCCCCATACAACAAAATTTCTTATTCACACCCAGCCCAGGGTGTACAAAGTGACGAGCAACGTCCCTTTGCGGTTTTGTATGATTCTTTAAATCACATAATCTTTCTGAACAGATCTTTCAGATCTTCCACACTTGCATCTTTCGGGTTGCCCGGTGCGCATGCATCAGCGTGTGCAGATTCTGCAAGGAACTGAAGATCTTCTTCTTTAATTGCTTCCAGTTTTGTCGGAATTCCTACATCAACAGAAAGCTTTCTGACTGCATCGATTGCAGCTTTTCTGTACTCTTCCTGTGTCATAGAATCTACATCTTTGACACCCATAGCACGGGCGATTTCACGATATTTTTCACCTGTACATTCCTGGTTATATTCCATAACGATCGGGAGCATCATTGCGCATGCAACACCATGTGGTGTATCATAAACAGCACCTAATGTATGAGCCATGGAATGTGCAATTCCAAGACCTACATTTGAGAATCCCATACCTGCGATATACTGACCAAGAGCCATTCCCTCACGGCCTTCTTTTGTGTTTTCTACTGCACCGCGAAGAGATTTTGAAATCAGTTCGATTGCTTTCAGATGGAACATATCTGTCATTTCCCATGCAGCTTTTGTGGTATATCCTTCAATTGCAGGTGTCAGTGCATCCATACCTGTAGAAGCAGTCAGCCCCTTAGGCATAGAAGACATCATTTCCGGATCAACTACTGCGATGATCGGCATATCATGTGGGTCAACACATACGAATTTGCGTTTCTTTTCAACATCAGTAATAACGTAGTTAATAGTAACTTCTGCAGCGGTTCCTGCTGTTGTCGGAACTGCAATGATCGGTACACAAGGTTTCTTTGTCGGTGCAGTGCCTTCCAGACTTCTTACATCTTCAAATTCCGGATTCGCAATGATAATTCCGATTGCTTTTGCTGTATCCATGGAAGATCCGCCGCCGATTGCAACGATATAATCTGCACCGGATTTCTTAAAGGCAGCTACACCATTCTGTACATTCTGGATTGTCGGGTTTGCCTTAATATCCGAGTAAATTTCATATTCCAGGCCATCTTTTTCAAGGACATCTGTTACCTTACTTGTAACATTAAATTTAATCAGATCCGGATCGGAACATACAAAAGCTTTCTTAAATGCATGTGCTTTTGCTTCGTTTGCAATCTCAGCGATTGCGCCTGCTCCGTGATAAGAAGTTCCGTTTAAATTAATTCTATTTGCCATGATGATTACATCCTTTCTGAATTGTTTAAATGGTATTTTATTTATTGATTAGAAATAGTTTTCTAAATTTGTTACTATATTAACAATATCAAAGTAAAAAAGAAAGTTACAGAATTCGTCAAGTGTAACGTTTTCTGTAACTTTCGTGATATGTTCTAAATTCAAATAATCATATGGTATAAAAGCAATACCTACAATATTTTTGTTGTAAAGATTTATTTTAGAATATGTATATTTTTTATCATCGTCATTTTCTTCATCATTTTCATAAACTAGGTTTTTATCATAATCATATGTATAAATTATATTTTCATATATCTCAATTGTTTTATTTGAGCTTTTAATATCAAAAGAAAATATTATATCGTTCTTATTTGCTTTATTATATTTAATTTGTAATTCACATGTACTTACATCAATACTTTCATTATAAGAGCAAGAATTATAAGTTATTTCTACTTCATTGCCATTAAAATTATCAAGATAATCTATTTGTTCTTTTCCTATATTGTAATTATTTATAACTAATTTAATGTTTGCTGTTTTATTAGCTACTATTTCATCATCTCGAATAACATATGAAAATCTTCCATTATTTAATGTTTTTTTTAATTTCATACCATTAACATAAAATTCAGGAGAATCAAAAATTTTATTATCAAAAGTATTAATTACAGGTGAACTAGAAGCAAACAAATAATTTATATTACAATCCATATTATTATTGCATTCTGCTTTGTTTTCTTCTTTACTTGGATATTTACTATATAAGTTATTAAAATCATTTATAGTAACTATTTGACCATTATAAAATGATATAATTTTATAAAATACATCCCTGTCTAAATCACCTTTATTACTACATTTCCATTCAGTTTCTCTTAAATTAGTAAATGTATTAATATCATATCTATTATCTATATTAAATGAAATTGAACAACGCCTAATTTTCTTTTTTATACTAGTGGGTACATTAAATAATTGATCTATACTTAAACCTGCATGATTAGATAAATCTTTATTAAATTCAAATGAATAGTTTCCATCTACAAGATAAGCATATAAAACAAAATAGGTATTATTTGAATAACCAGGACCAGGATTACTTCGCCTTAATGTTATATAAAATGTATCACTTTGATAATCAAAATCAGGAAAATCAGGCAATTCTAAAACTTTATCACTTATAGGTATACCAACCATTGCATATGTTTTTGGTATGCTTATAAAATTACAAAACAAACTACACAATATTCCTAATAACAAATACTTCCAATACTTTCGAAAACTTTTTTTAAAACCTATCTTCATAAAGCCAACTCCTTTAAAATCTCTTTGTAATCAAATAACTATAACCTATATAGTCATTTTTCTTTATATATTCAAATAATTGGGATAAATATTTGAACTCTTTTTCTTTACTCTTTAAACCACATGGGCTGATTATCTCTAAATAATATATTTGTTCCATAATTACCTCTTTTTAAATATTTTCATAAAAATTTTATATGGTAAGTAAAAGCAGATGAATGCTAAAGACATAAAGATAATTAATATACTATCAAAATCATTTCTATAATATATTTCATTTGTTAATCTATTTTCGCTTATATATGTTGGTATTTCTTCTATTGTTTTATATGTTATTTTGCCATCGTTATAAACATAATGACTATTTATATAATAATCTCTATACTCTATTTCTTCATTTATTTGGGGTTCTGTTTTATAAGCACGTATGATATTTTCATTTATAAACTCATATTTTTCATATTCTTCTAAATTTGGTACATATATCATTTTTCTAAATCTTCCTCACTTATTTCATCTCCCCAAAAATCTTTGTCAATTATTTCTATCATTTCTTAAATAACAAACTTCCTATAAATTCAAAAACCAACAATAATCCAAATATATACGGCATTAAACCAATAAGTTGTATTAGCATTTGTTCTGCTACTTCAAACATAATTATCACTCCTTTTTTTATTTTATTTCTTTTCTTGATTTAACAATATTATGAATTAATTTCATTTTCATTAATACTAATTGATCAGATAAAGAAATCTCACAAGTTTCACATATATGTTTAATTGTTTTTTGCATTTCTTCTTGTGTAGGAATTAAAAAATCTATCATAATAAAACCTCTTTTTTTATTTTATTTCTTTTAGTTTATTAGCAAATCTTTCACAGTCTTCAGTTATATAACGATTTTCTATGTAAAATTTAACACATCCTCGTTCAGATACATCATGTGAAATATTAAATGCACATATAATAAGCGAAATCATAAAACCAACACCTACAAGAATCCAAAATAATTCATAACTATCAAAATTTTTAAACATAATCATTAATCCTTTCTATTTTTATTTTGTAAATTATTAATTACTCCACATATTTGAATAAAAAGTAAACAAATCCACAAAGCAAATATAAACATAAAAACATAAAAACCAATCATAACAACACCTCTCTTTTTTTATAATAAAATATGGGGTTATGAAAAACTTCCACAACCCCATATCTTAAAATTTTACCTTTGCACGACCAGCACCATTAATTAACTTACGTAAAAAGTATAGTCCTAATGATATTGGTATTAATGTAACAACCAAAGGCATTAAATCTTTGATAACTGTAAAATATGTTGTGGCACTAATACCACCTTCACCAGTTAATGCAGTTACAACAGAACTCATACCAGTTGCGGCAACAACAGGAGCTTCTCCACCCATATTGCCTTCCTCCTTTCATTCTTTCATTTATTTATAAACATTACTTAAATGTTTACATCACTTTTTATACTTCTTTAGTAAATATTCCCTCACAAACAATAACCACGTTATTTTTAGGAAGTATTTTGTAAAATAGAAAAGAATAAAGAATTTAAGCATTTAGTAATATATCTACTATTTTTACTAAACGGTTCATGAGGGAAAGTTTTTTTATTCTTTGTTTTTCTTTTTCTTCTTCTATTTCCATATATGCTTTTAAACTATAAAATCTCTTTTTATAAAGTACTTGTATATTCACTATTTCCCATCCATAGCCATTCGTACTTCCTATTCCTTCGAGAATAGGAATATTTTTATATAACCTGTATTTATTTTTGTAATCACAAGTTAAATATACAACTAGGCACATTATAGTGCTATTTTGTCAATTTTCTTGATATATGCACCTAATGAATTGTTTTTACCAGATTTAAGGCCTATAATAGCACTTACTTCTTTTCCTACAAAATCTCTTAACTTGTTATATGCTTCGCCACTACACCATGCGTCTAATACTGAATAACCATAAAATTTATCTGTTTGTTGTAATAATGTCATATATCCTACTTTTGTTAATACCTCTCCAGTATCTTTCTTTGTTACGTATTGTGCATTTACTATTATTATTTTTAATTCTTGTTCCATTTTTTCTTTTCCTTTCTATGGGGCAAGTATACCTCATATCTAGATACTAGCACATGTGGGGCATACTTGTCAATGTAAAAATGTGGCAAAGTTGCTACAATTTAATCAGGTGAAAAAAAATGTTAAAAGAATATAGAGAAAGAATAAAATTATCACAAGAAAAATTAGAAGAAATAACAAATATAGATAGAAAAACAATTTTTAGAATCGAAAATGATTTAAACATACCTTTGTTAGACACTTTTGCAAAATTAGTAACAGCATTAAACTTAAGCGATAAAGAAATTGCAAAGGAAGTAAAAAACGTATTAAAAAAAAAATAAAAGAGGAAAAAAAATGATTGAAAATAAAAATAATTTAAATGAACAAGAATTAGAAAAACTTTGGAAAAAAGAGGAAGAATTAGAATATAACGAAAAATGTCCATATTGTAAAAAATATACCTTAATAGGTACTAATCCTTTTGAAATAAATCTAATGTGTAGTAAATGTGGAAAAATTTTTGATGAAAATATAAATGAAATATAAAAAGATAGCATTTAATTGCTATCTTTAATTATGTTGACTTCCTTTGAATTCAAAGAAATTTACTCTGATATTCTGGTACGCAAACGTAACTAAAGTCCTTTGGAAAACTAGGTATTACAATACAAGGTGCTACTACGCTCTTTTTAGCCAATATGAAGAGGATAATTAAGTTAAAAAAATATTAAAAAATCAACAAGTTAGGTTTGATTCCTAATTTGTTGATTTTATTTTAACTACTTTTTCAGCAGTCTCCTATCTCACTAGTTTCTTTTTTCTAATCTTATACCCAATTCTATACCATTAAGATCATAAGTATTTTTATAGTTTTCATCTGATTCGATTAAATCTATTGCAAGAGTTTCTTTTTTTATGAAATCTATATAATTAGTAATTGATTTATTAAATTCATCATTATGTGAATAATAGATATTTATATTGTCCATCATTTCATAATTATTTGTTTTTCTTATTTGTTGAACTTTACTTATAAATTCTCTTACAATTCCTTCATTCATTAATTCCTCTGTTAGAGTAGTATTTAATATAATAAAATTATTTCCTTCGTTGCTAGCATTAAAACCATCTTTTGAGTTAATTCTTATATCTAACATATCATAAGTAATATCTATATCATTACCACCAATGTTTAGAGTAATTGTATTGCCTTTTTCTAAAGTGTTTATATTATCTGCTGTAAAATCTTTTAACTTATCTTGAAATTCTTTTATATTTTTACCAAGAATTGGTCCACATACTTTAAAATTAGGTTTGATTTCGTACGAAATGTATTCTTTAAGGTCTTGTGTGAATGTAACATTTTTTACATTTAACTCTTCTTTTATTAAATCTATTAAGTCATTGATTATAGTTTTATTTTTACCATCAAGGATTATTTCATTAATTGGCTGTCTAACTTTGATTTTTGCTTCTTCTCTGGCATTTCTACCTAGCGATATAATATTACGTACTAAATCCATTTTTTCTTCTATTTTTTCGTTAATTTTAGTTTCATCGTATACTGGGAAATCTTGTAAGTGAACTGATTCTTTTCCTGTTAGGTTTGTGTAGATTTCTTCTGATACAAAAGGTACAATTGGAGCGATTAATTTACATAATCCTTCTAATACTTCATAAGTAGTATTGTATACTGCTTTTTTATTGTCATCTAATTCTGATGCCCAAAATCTTCTTCTTGTTCTTCTTATATACCAGTTTGATAAATCTTCACTTACAAAGTCAGTTACTTTTCTTACCACTTTTGTTAAGTCAAATGTATCATAACTTTGAGTACATTCTTTTACTAATTTATTGTATTTAGACAAAATCCATTTATCTATTTCTTCCCTATTTTCATATGGAACATTGAATTCTTTTGGATCAAGTTCATCAGTGTTTGCATAAAGTGCAAAGAAATTGTATGTATTTCTTAAAGTGTTGAAGAATTTTGAATATACTTCTTTTAATCCTTCAATATCAAACTTAATTGGTGTCCATACAGGTGAAACGTATGGCATATACCATCTAACTGTATCTGCGCCATATTCTTCTATTATTTCAAAAGGATTAATTGCATTTCCCCTACTCTTATGCATTTTTTGACCATATTTATCAAGTAATAGATCGTTAACTAAAACATTTTTAAATGGACTTTTACCTGTTACAAATGTTGAGATTATAAGCAGTACATAAAACCATCCTCTTGTTTGATCTATTCCTTCAGATATAAAATCTGCTGGAAATTGTTCATTCCATAATTCTTTATTTTCGAAAGGATAATGGTACTGTGCAAATGGCATAGATCCGGAATCAAACCAACAATCAATTACTTCTTTGATTCTAGTCATGATTTTATTACATTTTGGACATTTGATATGAATGTCATCTACATATGGTCTATGAAGTTCAATAGTTTCATCTATTTTTTCTATTGATTTTTCTATTAGTTCATTTCTTGAACCAATCATTTCCATATGCCCACAATCACATTTCCATAATGGAATTGGAGTTCCCCAATATCTATTTCTGGATATTGCCCAATCATTCATATTTGAAAGCCAATTTCCAAATCTTTTTTCACCAACATATGATGGATACCAGTTAATTTTATTATTATTTTCTATAACTTTATCTTTAAATTCTGTTGTTTTTATATATAAGCTTGGTTTTGAATAATATAAAAGTGGAGTATTACATCTCCAACAGTGTGGATAGTTGTGATTCATCTTTTCTTTTTTGAATAGTTTGTCATTTTCTTTTAAGTATTTAATTATTGTTATTTCTAATTCTGGATCCATTACAAATATATTTTTCCAAGGTCCTTCTAAGTATTTTCCATCTTCTCCTACTGGATTTATTACTGGTAAATCATATTTTTTACCTACTTCATAATCATCTTGTCCAAATGCTGGTGCTATATGAACAAGTCCAGTTCCATCCTCCATTGTTACGTAATCGTCGCAAACAACAAAGAATGCCTTTTTTGATACATTTATAAATGGTAGCAATTGTTCATATTCTGTATATTCTAAATCTTTACCTTTGAATGTATCAATAATGTCATAATCATTTCCTAAAACTTTTTCAGCAAGTTTTTTTGCTACTATAAATGTATATCCTTTTGAATTTACTTTAATATATTCTTCATTAGGATTAACACATACTGCAACATTAGCTATTAAAGTCCATGGTGTTGTAGTCCAAACTAAAAGATATGTATTTTCATTTTTTAATTTAAATGGTACTGTAACGGTATTTACTGAAATATCCTTATATCCTTGTGCGACTTCATGTGATGCAAGTCCAGTACCACATCTAGGACAATATGGCAATATTTTATAACCTTCATAAATAAGACCTGCGTCAAAGAATTTTTTTAAAATCCACCATTCTGTTTCAATATAGTTATTGTCATATGTTACATAAGGATGTTCTAAATCAATGAATTGTCCCATTTCTTCAGTTAATTTTTTAAATGCTTCCTCGTTTTCCCAAACACTTTCTTTGCATTTTTTATTAAATTGTTCTATTCCATACTTTTCTATATCTGCTTTTGAAGTAAATCCAAGTTCTTTTTCTACACCAAGTTCAACAGGTAATCCATGTGTATCCCAACCAACTTTTCTTAATACTTTATACCCCTTCATTGTTTTGTATTTGCAAAAAGAATCTTTAAGTAGCTTTGCTAGCATATGATGTACACCAGGCATACCATTTGCGGTAGCAGGACCATCATAGAATACAAAGTTTTCATTGTTTTTTCTGTTTTCAATTGTTTTATTAAAGATATCGTTTTTCTTCCAACTATCTAATATTCTTTTTTCTACCACATTTACTTTTTCTTTTGAAAGTTCATTAAATTTTTTCATAAAAATCCTCCTTAAAATAAAAAATCTATAATCTAAGGGTTCAGAAGAACGGTACCACCTTAGTTCATAGATTCTATGCACTTATCAATATAACGGTTTTATCCGGTCTTTCTTTATCAGAAAGAATTATCAAGAGTGATACATATATTACTACTTACTTATTTTCACCAACCATAAGTTCTCTTTAAAGATCATAATATAACATCTCTATCATTTAATCTACAATATATCGTCTATTTTATCTACAATTTCTAGTTGCTCATTTAACATTGATTTAACTTTACTTTTAAATAAACTAATGTTGTTTTTTAACATTTGAGTTTCATGTTCAGTTTTTTCTGCTCTAATTAATGCATCACTAATAATTCTATTTGCATTTCTCTTTGCTTCACTTATTATAGCATTTCCTTCAGATTTTGCAACCTTTTTTATGTATTCTCCATTTTGTTCAGCATTTAATAGTGAGGTATGTAGTTGATTTTCCATATTTTGATATCTTAGAATGGCATCTTCTAATTCGCGAATTTTTTTCTCTTTGATTACTATATCATTCTTTATTTTCTTTTCTTCTGTTATAATTAATTCTACTTTAGTTATAACGTCATCTATAAATGCATTAACTTCATCTATGTTATAACCATTTATACTCCTTTTAAACTTTTCCATACCATTCACCTCAAATATAATTTACTTAAACAAAAATTAAAAATCAATATCTATATCGCTATTATCATGTATTTTATCGTTTTTTGCTTCATTATCGTTTGATATTTTACCTTGAACATTTATATTTTTTGGTGTACATAAGAATATTCCACCACCAATCTTTTGTAAATCTCCACCTATAGCATAAATTGTTCCACTTAGAAAATCAACAATTCTTTTGGCTTGATCTGCTGTAACTCTTTTTAAATTAACTACAACAGTGTGTCTATTTTTTAAATGATCTGCTATTTGCTGTGATTCAGAATAAGCTCTCGGTTCTAGAAGTATTAATTTGCTACCTTCATTGCTAGTACCCTTTAATGCTTCATCAGTACTTAATGTATAATATTCATCATCAGATGTAATTTCGTCTTCAGATTTAAAAAAACTTTTTAATTTAAGTCCCATCTTTATCATCTCCTAATATAATATATAATAACATATTTGTATTAAATATTAAACTGTTTTAGGAAAAAATAATGAAGAAATTTAGTTATTTGATTTAATACTCATGATTTTATTTTGATTCAATAACTTTTTCAAGAAAAATTTTTTCTTCAAAGCCACCACGCTTTTTACTCTTTTCATCAGCAATTGTTAAAACATCATTTAAATCTCTTTTTTCTAATTTTGCTAATGCTTTTATTACTTCTAACATATCTGCTAACTCTTCTATTCGATCATTACCATTAGATTCAATTACTTCCTTATATTCTTCGTATAGTTTGTTTTCTAATTCTTTTTTATATTCTATTTCATTTAATGTCTTTATAATGGGTGTTTCACCTTTTTCTTTTATTATGTTAGGTATCTTATCTCTTACTAATTTATTATATATTCTTTCCATTTTTAATTCTCCTCTTATTTTTTATTAATGATTTATTACTCTATTACGAATGATTTCTTCATAAATAACCTGCTTTTAAAGTGCTTTTCTATGTAGTATTGCCACACATTCTACATGATAAGTGTTTGGAAACAAATCAAATAATTTGATTTCTTTAATGTTATATGATTCTGTTAAAGTTTTTAAATCTCTAGCAAGTGTTACTGAATCACAAGAAACATAAATGATGTTTTTTGGATTTATTTTTAATATATAATTCTTAACTCTATTACTAAGTCCTACTCTAGGTGGATCTACAATTATGGTATCTATCCTTTTAATATTATATAAAGCATTATCAGTTTTTCCGCATATAAACTCGATGTTATTTGCATTATTTTCTATAGCATTTAACTTTGCATCTTCTATTGCTTCATCTTTAATCTCAATGCCAAGTATATTTTTTGCTTTCTCACTTACATATATACCTATTGAACCAGTTCCACAATATAAATCTAAAACCTTATCATTCTCATTTACATTTTCTTTTATGTAATCATATAACTTTTCAGCCATTTTGGTATTTTTTTGAAAGAATGAATTGCATGATATATAAAATTTATAATTGTTTAAGTACTCTGTTACTCTTTTTAAACCACAAACATATTCGTTATTTAAATATAAGGAATCAGTATTTACATACTTTTTAAATTCATTTATTAATTTAAAATCTTTTGACATAATATTAATCTGAGTTTCGTTATATGCTTTGATACTGATTTTATCTATATTATTGTCTGGATATTTTTTTAGAAATTGCTTTATGTTTTTAATAATTTCATTTATTTTTTTATTAGAAATTATACATTCGTTAATATTTATTATATCATTGGTTTTCGCCATATAAAAACCAATTTTATCGTTTAATATGCTTAATGTTATATGATTTCTATAATAATATTCTTCGCCACTTACAATTTCTATATTGCAGTTTATGTTTATTTTTCCAATATGCATTAAATTGTCTATGACTTTTTGCTTTTTAAAATTTAGTTGGTATTCGTATTTTTGGTGAAGTATATTACATCCACCGCATCTATAATAATATGGACATTTTATTTCTCTTCTTTCGATTGACATGCTTTTTAATTTTTTGGGAAATCCGTTATAATAATTTTTATTTTGCTCAGTTATTATTACATCTACTACTTCATTTGGTAAAGTGAATGGTACAAATGTAACAATATTATCTATTTTACCTATTCCCATTCCTTCATTATTTTGACTATAAATTTTTATATCTTCTTTTAACATACTACCACCTTCTATATTATAGCATATTTTGATGGTTTAAAGTCAATAATAGAAATGGTGGTTATTAATGGAAAAACTTATTAAAATAATAAAGGAACAAACTGGAGATAGTAAAGATCTTATAATAAAAGAATACAATATTTCAAATAAAAAAATGTATATTGTGTTCATTGAAACTTTATGTGATACAAATTCAATTGATGAGTTTGCGTTAAGCTATTTTAGTTATATAAAGATACATAAAAAAGTAACGTTTAATTTATATAAATATATAAAAGAATTTATACCTGCACATAATGTTAAATGTGTTAATAATGAAAAAGAATTGATAAATTATTTGTATTATGGATTTGCTGCAATATTAATAAATAAATCTTATTATGTAGTTGAATTTAAGAGAAGCTTAGATAGTGGAATAAATAAATGTGAGAATGAAAAAACAATTAAGGGTCCGAAAGATGGTTTTACTGAGAATTATCAAACAAATATTGGACTAATAAGAAAAAGAATAAGAAGTGACTCTTTGTGGTTAGATGAAGTAACAATTGGAGAAAAAAGTAATACTAAGATTGGAATAATGTATGTTGATGGAATTGTTGATAAAAATAAGGTAAAAGAGATTAAGGAAAAAATAAGTAACATAAAAATAGATAGTATTGTTGCGAGTAATTATGTATATGAGTATTTAAAAGAAAATGATTCTTTATTTCCAAGTGTACTATCAACGGAACGCCCTGATTTAGTATCTTATAAACTGCTTAGTGGCAAAATTGCTGTAATAGTTGAAAATTCTCCATTTGTATTGCTATTTCCTGCGTTTTTTATGGAGTTTTTTCATACTATGGATGATTATTATCAAAATGCTAAAAACTCTTCATATATGAGAATAATAAGAATTATTTCATTTGTAATATCTACTATGTTGCCTGGAATTTATATAGCACTTATTACATATAATCATGAAATAATTCCACCTGAACTTTTGGTAAATTTTGCAATGCAAAAAGATGGCGTTCCCTTCCCTACAATTTTAGAAGCTGTATTTATGAATATAACGTTTGAAATAATAAGAGAAACAGATACAAGAACACCTTCCGCTCTTGGTAGTGCTCTTTCGATAGTTGGAGCTTTAGTTCTTGGCGATGCAGCAGTACAAGCTGGTTTGGTAAGTCCAATTATGGTAATAGTCATTGCTATAACTGCAATTAGCGAACTTATATTCATCAGTAATGATGTTGCAAATCCTATAAAGATATGGCGACTTGTATTTATATTTTTTGCTAGTATATCTGGAATGATTGGTGTATTTATTTCAGTAATATTATTAATTGCTGAATTATCTAGTATTAAATCAATTGGTTATCCTTATTTATATCCACTTTCACCTTTTGATAAAGATGATCAGGGAAATGATATTGTGTTAAATTCAAAATATAAAATGCAGTATAGAAACAAGTTAACTGCTTCTAAAAATATAATAAGGGGGCATTATGAAAAATAAAAAAATATTTATTCTAATATTAGTAATTTTATTATTAACTGGTTGTAGTGATTATAGAGAATTAACAGATATGGCAATAATTTCAAATTTGGGAATAGATAAAGTTGACGAAGAATTTCATATAACTGTTCAAATATTAAATTCTAAATCAAATTCGAATGATGATTCGAAGAAAAATAGTTCTGAAGTAATATTGTATAATTCAAAGGGAAAAACTATACATGAAGCACTTAGAAATACTTCTTTGGAATCTCCAAAAAAATTATATGTAGGACATTTAGAATCAATTATAATTAGTGAAAGAATTGCAAAAAGCAATATTTCTGAATTATTTGATTTTATATTAAGAGATCCTGAAATAACAAAAGATGCAAATATACTTATGATAAAAGATGCAAGTGTAAATGAGGTTATGAGTATAATTACTCCACTTGAATCAATACCAGCGGAAAGTATAAAATCTAGTATAGAAGTCGCATCAAAAATACAGGGTTCTGTAAACAATATCCCATTTGATGAGTTTGCTGCTACTATTATTGAAACAGGAATAGATCCTGTTATACCTTTAATTACAGTAAAAGAAAATAAAAGTGATAACAAAGAAGTTAACCCTGAAAAAAGAATAGTAATGTCTAAAGAATTAGCAATGTTTAGTAGAGAAAAATTTGTGGGTTATTTAAACCGTGACGCTGCATTTGGATATAATATTGCATTAAACAATGTTAATGAAAATGTCATATCATTCAAATGCGATAAAAATAATTATGCTAGTATAGAACTTGTAAATAATAATTCAAAACTTAGTTATGATGTAAGTAAAAATACTTTATCTATTAAATCTACAATAGTTGGTTCTTTGTCCGAATTAAATTGTAATTATAATATAAAAAAAGAAAGTGATGTAAAAAAATTGGAGAAGAAATTGGAAAAGCGTATAGAAGATATGCTTAATGAAACTATTGAGTATGCAAAAAAATATTATAAATCTGATTTTTTGGGTATAGAAAGGTATGTGCTTAAGAATGATTATAAGCATTATAAGGGAAAAAATTATAATGATTTAAGGAAAAATATAAATAGTAATATAGAAGTAAAAGTTAAATTTATTCAAAAGGGTTCAATAAAAAAAGGAGATGAAAAGTATTGATAGTGAAATATAGTAATAATAAAGTAGATGCTTACCAATATTTTGCATTAGTTGTATTTTTATCCAGAAGTATGTTTACTGGCATGGGTGCTCAAAATATGATAGAAATGAGTAGAAATGATACTTGGCTTTCATTATTGATTGGTTTTTGTATAGGAATGCCTTTAGTATTTTTAATTTGTTATATTAATAGTAAGGAAATAAATATGTTTGAGTTAATTAATAAATATTTTTCAAAAGTCATTTCGAAGATAATAAACTTTATTATAGTTTTGGTACTAATTTTTGTGTTAGTAATTATACTAAATGATTTTATAAATTTTTCTAATATAAAATATTTATTTGAAACACCAAATATATTTATAACCA
>OGQI01001454.1_pt1 | contig 16248 bp, 13 predicted proteins | sample 1553171 | NCBI WGS metagenome assembly OGQI01 (sample SAMEA2579988, study PRJEB22360) | human gut metagenome | biome: human gut; feature: human-associated habitat; material: faeces | place: Denmark | collected 2008/2010
ATGTTATGGATATGGATTTCGACCAGTCCTTTTTGCTGCGCCCGCTTCAGAATCGATTCGTTCAGCGGGCTTTGCAACAGTTCTGGAACGACCGTAAGGATATCTATGCGCATGGCCCGATCAGCGTTTGATACGGCTCGATCTTCGACCCGTGTATGAAAATAATGTCTTTCGTATCTTCCGGCGCGAGCGGCTTCATCCGTCCGTCGCACAGCGTAAACCCGCGATAACCGCGCGATTCGAAAAAGTCGGCGATCGCCGTGCGCGTATCGCCGCCCGTCTCGATCAGTACGGTCGGCAGGTGCCGCTCGATCAACGGCCGCAGTTCCGGGATCACGACGCCCTCGTATCCTTCTATATCGCACTTTATGAAGTCGATCTTCGGCAAATCGGCGAACAGTACGCTGCCGCGCCGCATCTCGGCCTCGAACTCGACGACCGGCAGGCCGTCCGTAGGCCGATCCATCACGAAATTCTGCCCGGTGCCGAAATAGCCGTTCTCGCCGACCGAACTGTTCCCCATCCGGATCGTCTTTTCAGCGTCGCCGAGCGCATAATTCAGGATTTCGACATTGCGGTATTTCCGCAGGTTACGGCGCAGCACATTCAAGATCGGACGCACCGGCTCGACGGCGTACACTTTTCCCGACGGGCCCGCGAGCCCGGCCAGCACATAAGAATAATATCCCAGATTCGCGCCGATGTCGATCGCCGTATCGCCGGGTGAAACGAGGTATTTGAGAAAACGCGGATATTCGTACACCTCCGAGCGGGGCGAAACGCCCCACCGGTATCCCTGCAGGTACATGCCGCTGAGCACCCGCAAGTAACTATCCAGCGACAGGTTTTTATACAACAATTTGCGGATCGCATTTCCCATCTGTCCCATCGTATCCGGCATTCGAAAGATTAATAATTGACCTCCCCGCCGAGCACCTCGGTTACAAACGGATTGTAGAGCGCCTCGTGGCCGATCGTACTGTCCTGCCCGTGCCCGGGATAGAAATGCACGTCTCCGCCGAGCGGCATCAGTTTATCGAGGATGCTACGCATGATCCAACTGTAGTCGCCGCCCGGAAGGTCGGTGCGGCCGATGCTTTCGCGGAACAGCGTATCGCCGGTGATCAGCAATTTCTCGTCTTTGTTGTAGAGGCAGATATGGCCCGGGGTATGGCCCGGAGTCTCGATAATCTCCATCGCGGTATCGCCGAAACGAACCTCCTTTTTGTCTTGCAGGTCGATGTCGATCGTCGGCACGGAATCCACTTTGAAGCCGTAGATCGCTCCGTGCGTCGGGGCCGACTCGATCAGGAAAGCGTCGCGCCCGTCGATTGCGAACGGAATCCCGTACCGCTCCTTGACGTAGTTCACGCCGAGCATATGGTCGACATGACCGTGCGTATTGACGGCCATCACCGGCTTCAGACCGTTCGACTCGATATAATCGGACAGCGCCTTGTTTTCCTGCGGCGTATAACCGCCGGCGTCGATGATGATGCACTCTTTCGTCTGATCGGACAATACGATCGTATTCTCCTGAAACGGGTTCGAAACGATAATTTTAACGGTTATCATAGATTGTCGGTTCCAAAATTTTACACAAAGATAGTTATCATTACCTTTGTAAGAAATAAAACAAGACAAAGTGGCAAGAAAAAAAGCGAACTACCCGCTCGTCGAAGGGCTCGAAATCGTCGACATCGCCGCCGAGGGCAAGGCGCTCGGCCGGTGGAACGACATCGTGGTATTCGTCCCGATGGCCGTTCCGGGCGACGTGGTGGACGTACAGATACGCAGCAAACGGCGGCGGTTCATGGAGGGATACATCGTAAATTACGTGAAAAAATCGCCGTTGCGCGAGGAGCCGGTCTGCGAACACTACGGCACCTGCGGGGGATGCAAATGGCAGCACCTGCCCTACTCCGAACAATTGCGATTCAAACAACAGCAGGTCGCCGACCAGCTCGGCCGGATCGGAAAAATCGAACTGCCCGCAGTCAGTCCGATCCTGGGTTCGGCGAAAACGCTCTTTTACCGCAACAAACTCGAATTCACTTTTTCGAACAAACGGTGGCTGACCGCCGAAGAGATCGCTTCGGGCGACGAAATCGCCGACAGTCCCGCGCTGGGGTTTCACATCCCGAACCTGTTCGACAAAGTGCTCGACATCCGCAAATGCTGGTTGCAGGACGATCCGTCGAACCCGATCCGGTTGGCCGTGCGGGAATTCTGTCTCGAAAACGGGTATTCGTTCTACAACATCCGCGAGCACAAAGGGCTGATGCGCAACCTGATCGTCCGCACTTCCACGACCGGAGAGGTGATGGCGATCGTCGTTTTCGGCGAAAACGATCCGCAACGGATCGACGCGTTGCTGCAACACACGGCGGAAAAATTTCCGCAGATCACGTCGCTGATGTACGTCGTCAACACCAAACTGAACGACACGATCGGCGACCTCGACATTTTGCTTTATAAAGGCAACGACCATATTTTCGAACAAATGGAGGGACTGCGGTTCAAGATCGGGCCGAAGTCGTTTTACCAGACCAATTCGCTGCAAGCCTACGAGCTTTACAAGATCGCCCGCGACTTTGCCGCGCTGACCGGCGCAGAAACGGTTTACGACCTCTACACAGGAACCGGGACGATCGCCAATTTCGTGGCGCGGCAATGCTGGAAAGTAGTCGGCGTCGAGTACGTACCCGAAGCGATCGAAGACGCGAAAGTCAACGCGCGGCTGAACGGCATCGGCAACGCCGTTTTCTATGCCGGCGACATGAAGGATGTGTTAAACGAGCGTTTCATTGCCGAAAACGGGCGGCCCGACGTGGTGATCCTCGATCCGCCGCGAGCCGGTATCCACGAAGACGTGGCCCGCACGATCCTGACGGCAGCGCCCGCTCGAATCGTCTATGTCAGTTGCAATCCGGCCACGCAGGCGCGCGACGTCGCGCTGCTCGACGGGGCGTACCGGGTGACGAAAATCCAGCCGGTGGATATGTTCCCGCATACGCACCATGTCGAAAATGTGGTACAATTGATGCGTCGATGCAACGTTTAGGGATCGGAAACGATCTTATATACAGTTACAAACTCTAAAAAAGAATGACTATGAAAAAACTGATGGTATCCGTGGCGGCCGTATTGCTCGCCGGATCGCTGTTCGCACAGGAAAAGAATTACATCGACCAACCCTATATCGAAGTGACCGGCAAGGCCGAAATGGAAGTCGTTCCAGACGAAATCTACCTGCGTATCGTCATCAACGAAAAGGACAACAAAGGCAAAGTATCGGTCGACCAGCAGGAAAAAGAGATGTTCAAACAACTTAAGGGAATCGGCATCGACCTCGAAAAGAACCTCGTCGTACAAGATATGTCCAGCGATCTGCAAACCTACTTCCTGCGTAAGAACGCAATCCTTTCGACCAAGGCCTACCAGTTGAAGGTAAACAGCGCCCAGCAACTCGGCGAGGCGTTCCAGGCGTTGCAGACGGCCGGTATTTCGGACGTGAACATCGAAAAGACGGACGTTTCGAACATCGAGGAGCTGCGCCAGGAAGTACGCACGAACGCGGCCAAAGCAGCCCGCAAAAACGCGGAAGTGCTGGCGGCGGCGCTCGGACAGCAGGCTAAGGAAGCGATTTTCGTACAAGATTACGGATTCAACATGCGCCCCTATGCGAACGTACTGATGGCCAAAAGCATGGCCGTAGCCGACGCGGGAGAGGAAGCCGCTCCGCAGTTGGAATTCCAGAAAATCAAGATCGAGCACTCGGTCATGGTGCGCTTTATCCTGGGACTTTGATCCGGCCCGAAATAGAAATTACCGGGGATGGTTCCCCGACCCTGCGTCACCCGGTTACGGGTGACGCTTATCATTCCGTGCGGGGCGCGGTCGGCGAATCCGAACACGTCTTTATCCGCGAAGGATTTTTATGCAGCGAGTCGCCGCACGTCCGGATCTTCGAAGCCGGATTCGGCAGCGGTCTGAACGCCTGGCTGACGGCGCAGGCCGCAGGGCGGGAAGGCCGTACGGTTTTTTACGAAGCCGTCGAGCGCTATCCGGTCGATCCGCAAACTGCCCGAAAACTGAGTTATGCGACCGATCCGCTGTTCCGGGCGCTGCACGACGCGGCGTGGAACGTCCCGGTCGGCATCGACGAACGCTTTACATTGAAAAAAGTAGAGGCGGCGTTGGAGGATTACCGATTTGACACTACCTTTGATCTGGTGTACTTCGACGCATTCGCCCCGGACACCCAGCCCGAACTGTGGAGCAAAGAACTATTCGCACGGTTGTATGCCTGTCTCGCCCCGAGCGGCACGCTGGTCACCTACTCGGCAAAAGGCCTGGTAAAGGAGAACCTGCGCGCGGCCGGCTTCGAAGTCAGGCGGCTGCCGGGAGCGCTCGGCAAACGCCACATGGTACGCGCCGTTAAACCGGAACGATCCGACACCGGCTCAGAAGACTAAACCGAACGACGATGGAGACAAAAAAGCATTGTTTCGATTTCCGGCAATACCGGACGCAGCAGGAGCTACCGGAGCAGGAACGCCTGCTGATCGGCAAAGCCGCGGAAGCCTGCGGTTCGGCCTCTGCGCCCTATTCGGGATTCCGCGTCGGGGCGGCCGTGCTGCTCGATGACGACGAAATCCTGACGGCTTCGAACCAGGAAAGCGAGGTATTCCCGTCCGGCATGTGCGCCGAACGCAGCCTGCTCTATTACGTACAGGCGAACCGTCCGGGCCGAACGATCCGGACGATGGCGATCGCCTCGGCGCCGTCGCCGAGGGAGTGTACCCCGTGCGGCGCATGCCGGCAAGTGATCGCCGACGCCGAAAAAAGGCAGCAGGCGCCGATTCGAATCGTGATGAGCGGAGCGGGCCGGGCGATCGTCGTCGAAGAAGCGAAACTGCTGCTGCCGTTTACATTCGAACTGGAATAATCATCTCAACCCGAACCATGTTCAATCCCGAATCCATCCTGTACGAAGACAACCACCTGATCGTAGTCAACAAACGTTCCGGAGAGTTGGTGCAGCCCGACACGACCGGCGATCCGGCCCTCGAAGACGAAATCAAAGCGTTCATCCACGTGCGCGACGACAAACCGGGCAACGTGTTCCTCGGCGTCGTGCACCGCATCGACCGTCCGGTCAGCGGAGCCGTGCTTTTCGCCAAGACCGGCAAGGCGTTGACGCGTATGAACGAATTGGTCAAAAACCGCGAAATCCGTAAAATCTACTGGGCTCTGACCGAGAACCGGCCTCAACAACCCGAAGGAGAATTGGTGCACCACCTCGTCCGCGACGGCAAAACGAATAAATCGAGAGTGTACGACCGTCCGACAGCGGGAAGCAAGGAAGCGCGACTGAGGTACCGGCTGAAAGGCAGCGGCACGCACTACCACCTGCTCGAAATCCAACTGCTGACCGGCCGTCACCACCAGATACGGGCGCAGCTGTCTAAGATCGGCTGCCCGATTCGCGGCGACCTGAAGTACGGCGCCGCGCGTTCGAACCGCGACGGCAGCATCTCGTTGCATTCGCGGAGTATCGAATTCATCCATCCGGTGCGCAAGGAACCCTTACGCGTCACGGCTCCCGTACCGCAGCAGGACAACCTGTGGAAGTTCGCCGAAACGTTCGGATAAACGGACAACAAATAAACGCATTCGCAAATCTCACTTCCGCCGGAAGACGACAGATGTAAACGGAATCGTACAACCTTCAAAAATAGGCAGAAATCTTCCGGAAGATCCCCATAAAAAAACAGGCGAAATTTCTTTCGCCTGTTTTTATTGATCAAAGGAGAGTCTTAAAATGCAGAATAAACGGAAATTTCATCGACGATCAACATACTTCCCCGTGCACCGAGTACCGTTCCTTCCGGACCCTTATAGCCGCTTCCGTTCTTACTCGACGAACATACGATCGCAAATTTATATTTATTCGCGGGATTGTATTCTCCGGTATAATTCAGTTCCAGACCGAATTGCTTGAAATCTTTCTGTTCACCGGAAGTCATAATTGCACTGGCAACGATCCGCGAATCATTCAGGACATTGCTACCATCGAGCGTTTCGTCCTCCTCGTTTTCCACTTCATACAATACGGCCACGATCGAACACTCGTCCGTTCCGGCATCTTTGAGAGCTTCGCCGATATTGTTGATCATACTATCGCCCGGCGCATATTTGTAATATCCGCTTACGAATGTAGGTTTCGTATCGCAAAGAGCACCAAAACGAGTACTTGCCAACGTATTTGTCATATTCAGCTTAAATTCGCCTATGAATAACGAACCTGCGGCAAGAGCGGGCACCATCGTCGGCAACGCTTCGTAATACGTACGGGCATCGATCGAATAAATCTGTGCACCTTTACCTTTATAGCCTGCATCGATCGGACTGACAGGTTTATACGGCACATCGCTCAGAATCATTGCTGCAGAATTGCTGGTTGCCCAACCTGATGAAGCAATCGGCTGCATCCCGACCTCCATCGGGCTTCCTCCAGGGAACAAAACCAGATATTCCTTTTCCCATTCTTCAAAGCTGGCCAGACTGGTCTGTTTTCCGACGCAAGCCACCGTATAGGTAGCCGTAGTGGTTCCGTCCTCGGCCGTAACGACAAAATCCACGGCGCCTTGCGAGAAATCGACGGTCTTGTTCGACGCCGGTACGACGGTAGCCATTTCCGATACCACGATCGTCGGAACCAGCCCTTTCAGGTCGTCGGCCGTAGCGTCGGCCGTCATCGCAAAAGTATAATTCTTACCGTCCGTCGTCGCAGGCTGCACGGCAACTTTCGCATTGTCGGCGAATTCGATCGACAGCAGTTCGGCCAGGTCGCTCGGAACGTATTCGATCGCGCCGGTAAATTCGGCTTTGACATCGCCTACGCCCGGGACGTTAATCGTCATCACCAACTCGGTCGCCTTATCTTCCACCGTACCTTCCAACGTCACTTTGACGGTCAGCGGGTTTCCGCCGAGCGACACTTTTACGTCGCCTTCGCCGGCAACGGTATATCCGGCATCCTTCTTGGCAACGTTCACGTCACTCAAAACGATCTTACCGAGGGAGGCGCCGCCGAAAGAGAAATCCTCCATCGACATCTGCACCACATTCTCGTTCTGACGCGCGAAAACGATCTCCTGCTTGGTCGGGCCGACGGGAGTGTCGCCTACGGTAACGATCATTTTCCCGGTATAGGTCCCGGCGATATCCAGCGCATAGTCCGGAGTATCCGCACCGATCTTGTCGCCGGCAAAACCGACGTTGACTTTCAGACCCGCAGCGTCCACGACGATCTTGATATCGGCCTTATCGTTGGCAACCGTCCCGGAAACCTCCACATCGGCCGTCAACGGCACCCCGTTCAGGTTGATCGAAACGGTGCCTTTTCCGGTTACCGCGCATTTATAGGCAGCGGAAGCGTCCGTCGCCTTGGTCGCAGCCACGGCAACGTCCTCGATCTCGATATTTCCCAGGCTCATGCCTTCGTACGTGAAATTCTTGATCTCCATGGTCACTTTGTTCTCCCCGGTCCGGGTAACGTAAATCTTTTCCGTAGTCGGTGCGCCGGGCTGCGCCTCTCCGAGCGCTACGGTCATATCGCCTTTGAAAATACCGGCGATCTTGGCTGCATAATCGGTCAGATCAGGTCCCGGACCGTCATCGTCCTTGGAACAGGAACTCATCAGCCCCAGCGTGAAAACGGCTACGAGCGACGCTAATAAAATTTTTCTCATAATAAAATTGGTTTTTGTTAAAATTATTTGACGTATAAATCGTACTTCCTAATAAAGGATATCCCGGACATGAGCCTTGTCGTATTCGATATGATGTCGGTCGAGCATCTCGAAATCCTCGGGACGCAGGCCTGAATTATAAAATTCCACCGCCTTGTTATGGTCGTTCAGGTACATCCTGCGCGGATTGAACACGAAACCCGAACTGGTAAAGGCCTGCGTCGAATCCATGTAACGGCTCTGCAGGAACGCCATGTCGGCCAGATCGTGGAAAACCGAACCCGTCGTCGACGGCTTATCGCGGTTCGCCACGGCATTTCGATACTTTTCGGGGAATTGCGCCCGGTATTCGTCCGAAAACCATGCGAGCGCAGCCACGTGCAACTGATAATAGGTCGGCGTTGGCGAAGCATGCAGGAACCGTCCGCGGTCGTCGTCCATCAGGTCCTCGCCGTGGTCGGCGCAATAGAACAACGCCGAACAAACCCGCGCGCTGTCCAGCAACGAAATCACCCGATCCAATACATAATCGGTATAATACACGCTGTTGTCGTAAGCGTTGCAAACGACATCCCGGTTCTCGCGGTTTACCGCCGACGCATGATCGGGCACGAAACGGGCGAATTCGGCCGGATAGCGTTTCGTATAATCGAAGTGAGATCCGTAAGTATGCAATACGATGAACAGGTTATCGTCGTTCTCTGCGATGACATCCCGCAGATAAGACAGCATATCCCCGTCCGGACGGTTGTCCGTATAGAGCTGCCCTTCGCGCGGACTGATGTCGATGCGACTGTCGGCTTCCTCCGAGAAAAAGTCGATCAACGAACGGTTCGGAACCTGATTCGATATGAACAGCGTCCTGAACCCGGCCTCTTTGAAAGCCGTAATAATACTTTTCTCCTGAAAAATATCATTGTAATTAGCCGCAGAAACGGCGCTGAGCAGGATCGGCACGCTCTTATGGGTCGCATTGCACTGCGTCAGCATATCGCGGAACGGCACCAGGCCGTCGCCGACCCGCTGCTGTAAACGGGGCGTGGTTTCGCGTTCGTAGCCGAACAGACTCCACGATGCGGCGCGCGACGCCTCGCCGATTACGAACACATAGATTTCGCGGCCGTCGGCCTGCCGGCTTCGCGTCACGTCGAAACGAAAATCGCGGGAAGTCTCCGGATAAGCTTCGCTCTGCGACCAGCGGTCGAGCGTCAGGTCGATATTATAAATCACGTTGATCGGAAAAACATGGTATTTCATGCCGAATCCCGGATGGGCGAACGTCGAAACGAGCACGAAAATCACGCCGAGCACGAAAGACGCCGCCGCCGCCCACAGCGCGCGACGGCGAAAAACCCCGCCGAGCCGCCGTTTGATAACCAGAGAGCGCACCCCCAACACTAACAGCGGAATATAGATCACGCAGACGAACACGACCGCCGGCCAGATGTTCGCCAACAACTCGCCGGCCTCGGACGCATTGGTCGTAAACAGGTTCGTGAACATATCCACCGCGATGATCGACCCGCCGAACAGATACAACAGTACGATCTGGAACGCGCCGAGGATCATCAGCGGCAGCGTGCACAGCATCACGCCGCCCGGACGGGGCAGCGATACCGACACCAACAAATAAAACGTAGCCGGCAGCAGGATCGACCCCAGCACGGTACTCCACGAATAGGGCTCTGTAACGGCCAAAAACAGGTTCGGCAGCAACATGATCGCCACGTAAACGACCGATATGGTCTCCTGTAGCCCGAGCGCCCGTTTCAATCCGCTGAAAAACCGATTTATCATCTTTTTCATTAAAATGCTTCGTTAATACTGAACAGAAATCCGTTCTGTCCCTTCTTTCCAAAACCGTAGTCCAACCGGACGTTCACCCGCTTTTTGAACTCCCAGCGGTAACCGATCCCGTAGTTGGGCAGCGTATGCGCCGGGTTGAACTTGTTCAGGCTCGGGAAGACGTTGCCGGCTCCCACCCAAACGGCGATCCCGCTGCGCCCGTAAATCTTCTGCCGCAGTTCGGCCTGGATCTCGATCATCTGCTTATCCCGGTAACGGCCTTCGTAATATCCGCGCATCCGGGTCGATCCCCCCATCAGGGCGAGCATCGTCCACGGCGTATTGCCGTAGTTGAACACCCCGTACAGGTCGTAGGCCATAACGCCCCCTTTCCACACCTGATGATAAGCGTCCACCTGGAGTTCGGTACGCGAAAACGCCCCTTTGTTCCCGAAGAAACCGGGGAAAACCCGCTGTTCCAGCTTCACATAAACCCCTCGCCACGGATTGGGAATAAAATCCCGCGTATCGTACATCAGGTAGCCTCCCACGCCGGTATTGATATAACGGGTAGCTTCCCCTCTCAGATAACCGACGTCCGAAAAATCCTTCCCTTCGATGTAGTTGAAACTCGCATCGACGCCGAGATAGAAATTCTTCGCCACCCGGAACATGAAATCCGCCTTCACCTGGTTCTGCAATCGCTTGTAGCTGCCGGGAGTCGCATACGTAGCGTTGTCATAACCGATTCCCCAGAACGCGCTCGGGAACGAAAAGAAATAGGTCGAGAAACCGACCCGGTACTTTCCCCCTTTGAGCAGCGTATTGTTACTCACGCCCAGCAGATAAAAACCGGTCGTAGTAATATCCCCGAACAACGAGACGCTCGACGGCTGTATGCTGAGGTCCTTTTTATCGACCCGGTACAATCCGGCAGCCACGATCCCGATTCCCAGTTTGATATCGGACGAATAGTGCGGTCCCCCGATAATACTGAAGTCCAGCTTCTTCGTTTGGGTCTTATCTTCGTTGGCGGTTTCGAAATAGCGATAAAAACGCCTGAAGAAATTATTCTTCCTCACCACCGTATCCCCCGATTTCTTCAACCGCGTCACGTACAGATGTTTCACCGTCGTATCCCCCGACGGTTTGACGATCGTGTCGTTCGAAAGGTACAACGTCGAATCGGCCGCAGCCTCCGCCGTCTCTCCTTCCGATCCGCCGGTCGCAGCCGTCCGGCCGGAAACCGTCGCAAAATTCATACAAACTGTCAATACAAGTAACAAAATTTTCTTCGTGGTCTCCATATTCAGGAACTTTTCAACAGAGAAAACATTGTCCCCCGTTCGTTTTGCGGGCAAAAGTAGTGAATAATCGCCACAATTCAGCTATCACTTGTATTTATTGATAACTCTGTAAAATTCATCGATTTGATTCTGCGAAAGCTCCCCCTTCGACAAAAACTCGATCTCTTTGTCCTTGTTCACGAAAATCAACACGAACATATCGTTCACGTCCCCCAGATTCCACCCGTCGCGCAGCATGTAATCGGGATCGGTATAGATCGCGGCTCCCGTTTGTTTGACTTTTTTGCGAATCATAGCCCGCACGATCGCATTCGGCAGCAACGGAGCATCCTTGAGATTGACCACGCCGAAACTGTATATATTGTCGCTCTCGATCTGGTTCTTTTCGAGGTTCTCGCGGAACTCCTTATTCTGATTGGCCTTATCGGGGTCCACGTAAAAAATCAGCAGGTTTTTCTTGCCCAAATACGGCAGCTCCACAGGCTCGTTGCTCGGATCGCATATTTTAACAGGACCTACTTTCGATCCGACCGTAGCAGTCTGAGCGGACAAGAACGCCGGGGAGACCATCATGAACATGAAAATCAGGTAATTTAAACGTTTCATACGATTTTATTTTTAAATGGATTCACAAATATAGGCCAAAAACGGAAAACTAAAAAAGTTTTCCCGTTTTCGACTATTTTCTCATCCCTTTAAAACAATCCTCACACGAGCCAACCGCTTTATCTGAATTAAACGGGAAAGCCGGAAAAAAGTTACAATAAAAAAGTGCGGATCCTGTAAAATGATCCGCACTCCGAAACCAAACCCGAAGCCCCGGTTACCGGGACGAAACCGCAGGCAGTTCGAGCGTCCGGGAAGTGTTGGCTTTCACCTGCACTTTTTTCTTTCCCTGCCCGGTGAAAATCTCGACCGCTTCGTCCGGAGCGGTGACCGTATAATAGACCGTACCGTCTTTCAGCGTCCAGTCGACCCCGACGACGGCGCCCGACGGCAACGGAATTTTACCCGAGGCGCGATCGAGCGAACCGACGTGCAGCGTCAGGTCGAACGAATTCACTGCGCGGTCGAACCGGGGATTCAGCCCCAGCGCATAGCGCGAAAGCTGCCAGGTCGGCGCTCCCGCCCACTGGTGGCAATGCGTCCAACGCGTATCGAACACTTCCACCCAAGTCGTGCGCCCTTCGCCCAACGCCCAGCCCCAGCATTTGCGGTACTGATCGAGGACGAAATCCGTCTCCCCGTTCTCGAACAGGATCGGAAAAGCGTAATGCGAAAAATAGGGCGTAATCAACTGCGGGTTGTTCGCAGCCGGATCGCTCAACCGAGGAGCGTCCGGGTTGTTCGGAAAGCAGTTTAAGATATGTTTTTTGATAAAAGCGACCGCCGCCGGACGGTACTGCTGCGGAATCAGTCCGGCCTTCATGCCGAGTACTGTGCGGTGGTATCCGATCTTATCCCAATCGTACCCGTACTGCGCGTAGTAACGATCCAGTATTCCGCTGAACTTCGCGGCTTTTTCGCGGTAGTAGGCCTCCCTGTCTTCGAGTCCCAGTTCGGCTGCCCAGCGCGTCATCGTCTGCACGGCAATCATATAGTGCAGGTTCAGCGCCATATCGCTGCCGCCATCGTTGGCTACGTACCCCCAGTCGATGAAGTTCCAGTAAGGGCAATCGTTGGTAATTCCCTGATCGGTCAGGTACGGATCGAATGCGGCGACGTTCTTTTCGGCCGCGGCGAACAATTCGTCGAGCACCGTGCGGTCGCCGGTCAGCCGCCAGTAATTCAGGCAGGCCGGAACCCATTGCAGCGCATAGGAAGCCATGTAAGACTCCCCGCCGGGACACAGTCCGGCCACCAGGCCTTCCGGATTGGCGCACTGGGCCGACTGCACCAAGCCGCGGCGCACGATACCGATATCGGAGAAACCGACAGCCCCGATCTCCATGCCGACGATACCGACATCGCCGAGCCACTGTCCGCGCTCGCGGGTCGGATTGTCGATCAGGGCATCCTCGCTGCACGCTTTGTAGGTCTCGATCCCGGTGTTCCAAATCGTATTGAGCAGATCGTCCGCGCTCGAAAAACTGCCGTCCGCACGGTCGTAATACCCCCTTTCGACGAACGACTCGTCGACGAAACGCACGCTGTCCTTCGGCGCGATCACATGCACTTCGACGAAACGGCCCCCGTGCGGGATCAGCGGGAAAAAACGCTGCTCGCCGCCGCGGGCGATAAAGCGGTACATATTATAGGAATCCCCGGCCGACAGCGTGATCCACGGGGCGACGCGGCCGTCGCTGAGGAATTCGCTGGAAGCGATCTCCACGACAGCTCCGGCAGGCAGATCGAGCACCAGGTCGGGACGCGCCAGGCGTACCCGGCCGAGATCGTAACGCCGCCAAACGCCTTGCCCCGGATAACGTTCCGGCGACAAGTCGCGCAGGAAAAAACTGGCCCCCGGATTATCGCCCGGATAACCGAACACTTCGGCCAGTTCGCCGGAGGCGATCAGCTTCGGTTCGATCTTCAAGCTTTTGACCGGAGCGATCTTCGATGCGGCGAATTCCCCGATCGCGCGTTCGACGAAAACGGGCTTTCCCCACGACGAATCGTCGTAGGCGGGCTGCTGCCAATCCTTTTGCAAGGCGCGGGGATCGAGCCACTCGATCCACCCCAACTGCGGGTTGATCCGGCGCACCTGCGAGCTATAACCGGCAAGTCGCTGGCAGCGCCAGTCGATCGGCAGTTCCTTGCCTCCGACCGCAGCCTCCAGGTAGAGGAACGGCTGTATCGGGTGCAGAATGCGGGTAACGACCCCTTCGTACTGCAACTGCACGGCGATCGTGTGTTTTCCTTTTTTCAGATCGACGCTACGAAGCTGGTACTCCGGATAAGCCGCCGTATAACGGTCGGGCCCTTCGGTAAAATACTCCCCGTCGATCCAGACCACATACCACGAAGCCCCGCTCAGCCGCAGGTCGACGCGGGCGTCCGAGTCAAGCATAAACGTTCCGCGGAAACCGACATGGATATCGGGCGCGGCCGTTGCCGCGTCGGTCCACATCAACCGTTCTCCGATCTGCGACCCCGCAGCAGCAGCCGGAAACGATAGTCCGGCACACAGGATCGCGCAAATTATTTTCAACGATTTCATTTTTGATATTAGGTTTAAGTTCAGTTTTTCATTCGAAATCCCGCCGACGGATTTACGAAACGTTCTCCCGGCGTTTCTGTCATTTGATCTCTTGCCGCATATAGCGGATCTGGTCGTAAAACCAATTGTACTCCCCTTCGCGGAACCATTCGTACCGACGGCCGTTGTCCCGGCGGCCGATCTGCGTGGCATAGAACAGGTAGAGCCACCATTTGCCGTCGCGGCGGCAGACGAAGGTCTGCGGCACCTGGCAGGCGGCGATTCCGGGATCGGGCGGGATAAATTCGCCCTTCTCCCAATGCCGCCCGTCGGCCGAAAAAGCCGTCCGGAGCTGGCGGCTGTCCCATCCCTCGAAGCGCCCGGGAGTCTTATCCGCAGGAGCGTAACCGGGCGGATCGGAAAAACAGTAGTAACCCGTGCCGATCTTAACCACTTCCGGATTGGGCCAATTGTCGAGCAGCGGTTCGTCGAGGGAATGGACAAAATCGAAACGCCCCGTCCGGAAATCGCCCCGACACTCGGCCAGCCCCATATGGCAGTTCCCCGGAAGGGAAGCGTTGTAATAGTCGAAATAGAGCTTCCACGCCTGCTGCTGCTCGTCCCACATCAGCGTCGGCCGGTGAAAGTCGCCTACCCGGGCGGCGGCGGCCCGGGGCGGGAACACCGAATCGCACTGCGCGATCAGCAGCGGCTCTTCGCGCTTGTGCCAATGAACCCCATCGACGGACGTAGCCCCCATTACGCACAACATCATCCCGGAAGGATACCCCGCAAGCGGCCCGTCCAGCGGTTTCGACGTCGAACTGAAAGCCATGTAATACACCCCGTCGCGAAAGACGACCGACGGATCGCCCACATGCCACGCATGGTAATAATGCCGGTCGCCGTCGGTCGAAGCGAACAGCGTCGAGGCCCAATCCTCCGGTCGGTCGCCGCTCCAACTGCCGTCTTTACAAAGCACCTCCCAACGATCCAGATCGCGCGAACGGGCATGGTAGATCGCATCGCAGCCGGGATATTCGGGATTCGTCGGATCGACGATCCAGCCGAAAAACCACATCCGGTAAGGATATTCCGAATCGTCCGTCTCGATCACACAGGGCTGATAAGCGTGCAGAAAGCCCTCCAGCACAGCCCGCTGCGGACGCTCCCACTCCCCGGCAGGAAACCGGGGCGAATGATCCAGCACCGGCTTACGATCCCAGGTCAGCCGCCCGGCGGCGCCGGATACGGAGCAACCCGCCGGCGCCAGCGCCAACAGTCCGCCGGTCAACAGAACGAGCAAGTCGCCCGTTATTTTCCGCCGGCTCAGCATACCTTCACCACCGGGATGCCCAGCAGGAAACCCAGTTTTTCGATTTTATCGCCCAGATGACCGATACCGATCGCACAGTGGTGGGCAGGCCCGGCCTTGGCCCATCCGTCCATAAAGGCGCGGGCACCGATCGGGAAACGATACCGGCTGTTCGTATTGCCGATCTGCAGCACCTTACCCTCGACGGACTCTCCTTCGGCGGTCAGCAAAAACACCCCGTCGCGGCCCTCGACCACCGACAGCAGCGTCACCGGTCCGCGGCGGACGCTCATCTGGATCGAAAGTCCTTTGCCCGGTTTGCCGTGATAGATCGGCAGCGGCACCAGTCCCACGCGGCCTTCGGCGATCGCAAAATGCGCCGGACCGTCGTGTCCCCACAGCACCACGTCGTCGTCGAAATCCATCGCATAAGGCTCCGAGAACGACCCGCCGGCCCCGAATTCGGCCAGTATCTTCATCGCATGAGCATTCTTCACTTCGCACTCGCCGGCAACCGGAATGTTACGGCCGGTCAGCAACGTATTGCCAGCAATCACCGACGTCACGATATTTTCGTATTCGTTGCCGGCGGCCCCTTCGTAATAATAAGCCATCGAGCCGAGCCGGTGCGCCTCCACCAATTTGTCGAGCGCGACCGAAGTCCGCGCGGCGCGTTCCACCTCGTACGGTTCGCAATCGGCGGCTACGTCGAAAGTCGAACGGAACTCCTCGATCTTAGCGGCGGTTTCAGCATCGGTCACGCGGTCGCGCAGCTCTTTCAGTTCGCACATTTCGAGCAGTTCGACATGCGTCCCGAATACGCCGGACATCCGCGTAAGGTCGGTATATACGTCGAGCATCCCGCAATAGTAATGGCCGAGCACCCCCATCCGGTTCCGACGCATCGCGGCGGCTACACCGGCCGCTTCGATCCACGCTCCG
>OGQI01001460.1_pt1 | contig 16204 bp, 13 predicted proteins | sample 1553171 | NCBI WGS metagenome assembly OGQI01 (sample SAMEA2579988, study PRJEB22360) | human gut metagenome | biome: human gut; feature: human-associated habitat; material: faeces | place: Denmark | collected 2008/2010
TTTTGTAACGGCGAAGAGCCGAATCCCGGACTTGCCTGGGAACTTGACGGCTGCTTGCGATTCCGGAACGCATCTTTTATCGCTTCCGGTGATTATCCGAAAGAAGATGTGAAAAGCCTGTGCTATACAGGCTTTTCTGTGCTATACTGTAGTTTACAATAGAAAAAACGGGAGGCGGATCATGCGGGGTGATGTTACTGACAGCGGTATTATGCGTGTGCTTTCAAAGATTTGCGATATCGTGTGTCTGAATGTTTTGTGGCTTTTTTTTTTTCTGCCGATCATTACGATCGGGGCATCGAAATCGTTACGGAGCATCGACAACAGCGTTGTATACAGTAATGCTGAAACTTGTAAAAAATGAAGAAGGTTATATATTTAAAGGGTTTCTTCATGCATTTAAGTTGAATTTTAAGCAAAGTACAATCATATGGCTTATATTGCTTTTGTGCGGAGGCGTTTGTTTTGTTGATTACAGAATATCGGAAATGATGCCGGGGACACTGGGAATGGTGTTTAAAAGTATTTTTTTACTGCTTGCATTTTTTTTGATTTCAGTAACGATTTATTCATTTGCGCTGACTGCAAGATATGAAAATACGATAGGGGCTACGCTGAAAAATGCGCTCCTTTTAACGGTGGCAAAATTACCTTATACAATTTTGATGACAGCGCTGACAGTCGGAGCGGTTGTTTTGTCGTGGTGGAATACGGGAATCCTTATGCTTACGATCCCGGTCTGGATCTTGGCGGGAACAGGTATTCTTGCTTTTATTAATTCCTGTATATTAAGAAGAGTGTTCCGTGTATTTGATGAAAAGGCGGAAGGCGGCGACGAAGAAGAAAGAACCGATATGGAAGAATAAGATGGAAAAATAATCTGCACAGGCAGGAAAACGAGAGGAGCAGAAGATGAATTTTTTAGAAGAACGCATTGTAAAAGACGGGGTTGTGAAAGAAGGAAACGTATTGAAAGTAGACAGCTTCCTGAATCATCAGATGGACATTAAGCTGTTGGATCAGATGGGGGCTGAATTTAAGAGACGTTTTGCGAAAAAGCCGATTAATAAAATTTTAACGATCGAAGCGTCGGGGATCGGTATTGCCTGCGTGGCGGCACAGCATTTTGATGTGCCGGTTGTGTTTGCAAAGAAATCGCAGAGTATCAATCTTGACGGAGAAATGTATGTAGCGGAAGTGGAGTCATTTACACACAAATGCAGAAATCATGTGATCGTATCTCAAAAATTCCTGACGCCGGAAGATCATGTTCTTATTATCGATGATTTTCTTGCGAACGGATGCGCTCTTCAGGGATTGATCCAGATCGTTCAGTCCGCAGGCGCGACAGTAGAAGGAATCGGGATCGCGATTGAAAAAGGCTTTCAGTCGGGAGGAAGGATCATCCGCAACCTCGGTTTTCAGCTTGAGTCTCTGGCAATCGTTGACGGAATGGATGCTGCGGCGGGAACGGTGACGTTTCGCAGCCAGGAAGAGCAAAAAGAGGCGGAGCAGCCCGCAGAAAAATGTGAACAGTGCAGGAGTGCGACTCTTGATTAAGAAAAAACCGGTCTCTGTGAAGGGGCTGGTTTTTGACATGGACGGACTTCTTCTTGACTCGGAAAAAGTTGTAAAACGGTCTTGGGATTATGCGGGAAAAGAACTTGGATATGAAAACTTCGGAGATCACATCTATAATACAGTCGGATTTAACTTGAAGAGGCGGACAGAATATTTCAAGACGAACGTTGATTTGGATTTTCCGATGGATCGATTTGCGCAAATGACACGGGAATATTATTATAAGATTGCGGATAAAGAAGGAATAGCGGTGAAAAAAGGCGCTCCGGAATTGCTGAATGCCGCAAAAAGTCATGGATGTATGATCGGACTTGCAACGTCTTCGCGGCAGATACACGCAGAGCAGTCTTTGAAAAGAGCGGGATTGTACGATTATTTTGACGGCAAAGTGTTCGGGGATACAGTGAAGGAAGGAAAGCCTTCGCCGGAGATTTATCTGAAAGCGTGTAAAAGTATCGGGATTGAGCCGGAAGATGCGGTCGCTTTGGAAGACGCGCCTTCAGGAGCAATATCGGCACATGCGGCAGGTATGCGCGTGATCGTTGTTCCCGATCTTGTGCAGCCTCCGGAAGAAGTAAAACAATTCCTATGGAAACAAGCGGAAGATCTTGAGCGGGTGATAGAGATGATATGGGGATGATTCGTTATATTGCACATAAGCCGGAGAAAAGTTTCTTGAAAAAATTATGAAAACAAAAGAAATGTTTAAATAATGTACAAAAAATAAAATGATGTGTCGATCATCTTTTAAGTGAACTGAATTTGTGATAAAATTGCATAATCATGTAAAGTGTTTTACAGGCAGACGGAAAAAGATGGAAGAAGTTTATGGAGGCGGAAAATGAAAAAGGAAGTACGAGGCGGGGTCAGTCTTGTTCTTGCATCGGCAATGCTTGTGACATCGCCGATGGCGGCAGGAATGACGGAAACAGTTCAGGCAGAGGAACTTACAGTAGATAGTAAAGTTGCTCAGATTCAAGGAGAGAGCATCATTCCGAGAGCGGATCAAGTTCCCGGAAACGAGGAGTTGTTTGCTCAGTATGTAGAACAGACATTTTACGGTGAAGAGAGCGAAAGCTATCGTACGCCTGCAGTTTACGGCAATATCGGGCAGAATGTTTTAACCGGAGCGGACAAATATGTATATAATGAACTGAAAAAAATAGCCGCTAATATCGCGGACGGAAAAGCGGCGGACGGAAGCGAACCGTCAGGACAGTATGTATCTACGAAATTTACGCTTTCCGTTGCGGGGCAGGGGATTACATATGAAGGCGGCGCATTTAAAGGATTTAGTTTAAGTAAAGTGATTGCGGCGCTTCTTGCGGACTGTCCGTATGATTTGTACTGGTATAATAAAACGGCGTCCACATGGTTTAACGGCAGAATTTCGGGACGGGAAGTTGTGGAGATTGATATAAATTTCCCGGCTGCGGATGCTTATGCGGGACCGGAAATCGAACAGCAATACAAGACGAAGTGTACGGTTGACAGCAAGAAGACAGGGGCAGCCAGTTCGGCGGCGGAGAATGCGCGAAAAATCATATAGAAGCATAAAGCCGAAAAAGATTATGAGAAGATGGAATCTTATAAAGAAGAAATCTGTGATCTGACATCGTATAATTATGATGCTGTGAAACCGGGTGTCGCTTACGGAGATCCGTGGCAGATGATCTATGTATTTGACGGAGATGAAAGTACGAATGTTGTATGCGAGGGATATGCAAAAGCATTTCAGTATTTATGCGATATGAGCGATTTTCTTGATCCGGGATATAATTGCTGCAGCGTAACCGGCATGATGAGAGGCGGTACGGGAGAAGGACCGCATATGTGGAATATCGTGACGATCGGAGACGGAAATTATCTTGTGGATGTGACGAACAGCGATGACGGGACAGCGGGAGAGCGCGGCGGACTGTTCATGGCATGGGATAAGAACAACGGAAGCGTTGAAAACGGTTATGTATTTAATACTGTTTATTATGATGATGCTATTACTTTTGCCTATGACGGACGGACGAAAGATTTGTATGGAACAGGAGATAACTCTGTTTTGAAGATCGCTTCAGCAGAGTATGAAGAGCCGAAGGGGACAGCTCCGGTTATTGAGGGAGTGGAAAACGGTGGAAATTATTACGCTACACAAAAGATAACGGTAAGAGACGCTGACAACGATCTTGCATCTGTGACTGTAAACGGGAAACAAGAAGCAGGAACGGAAATTTCTCTTTCCGCAGATAATCAAAATAATCGGAAGAAAGAGTACACGATCATAGCAGAGGATCGCAGAGGAAACAGTACAAGCTGCAAAATAACGATCAATCCTTGTTCCGACCTTCAGAAAAGGATCTCGCATCTGTCTGTGGACACAGTAAAGGTTACAGACAGAGCGTTAGTGCAAAACACATTGAAAGACGCGGTAACAGCAGTTGAAAATGCAGCGGAAGAAGAGAAGACAATTCTTGCAGAAGTAAAAACAAAGTGTGAAACACTTCTTGCAAAAATCGATGAGATGACTCAGCCGCAGGACTATATCAGAGGCGATGTGGATGCCAACAGTAAAGTCGATGTCGGAGACGTCCGCACTGCGTTGAGATATATCTGTAAAAAGACCAATTTGACGGAAACACAGATGAAAGCCGGAGATGTGACAGGAGACGAAAAAGTAACGATCGAAGACTTGAGAAAGATCTTAAGATATGTATGCAAGAAAATAACAGAGTTATAAAATAAGAAAACAACGATATAAATAAAAAGTGTTCAATATTCAAAAACCGGGAAAGTCAGATCGACTGTCCCGGTTTCTCTTTAATTCCAAAAATCTGTTTTGTCTTTTAACTGGATATCGGCAGCTTTAAAGACTGGATCTTTTCCGGCTTTTTTCTGCTTTGTATAGTCGTTCATAGCCTGAATTGCCGGTTTGCATAAGATGAGGATGACAGGAAGGTTGATTAAAGCCATCAATCCCATCAGTACGTCCGCTGTGTTCCATACGATGCTGAATTCCATTGTCGCGCCTGCAAGTACGATGGCGGCGGCGATAATACGAAATGTATTGATCACTGCTTTCGGCGGTTTTCTGCCGCAGAGGAATTTCAGCCCCATTTCCGCATAGTAGAAGTTTCCGATCAGCGTTGTAAAGGCAAACAGGCAAAGTGCGATCGTAATAAAGATCGTACCGAAACCGCCAAGCGAGCTGGAAGCCGCTGCCTGAACCCACGGCATTCCTGCCAATTTAGAAGTCGGCTCTACGCCGGAACAAAGAAGCATGAACGCTGTTGCGGAGCAGATCAGGATAGTGTCGATGAATACAGAAAGCATCTGCACAAGTCCTTGTTTTACCGGATGGGAAACTGCCGCGCTTGCCGCTGCATTCGGAGCAGAACCGACACCGGCTTCGTTGGAGAACAGTCCTCTTTTGATACCGTGCATAACGCAGGATCCGGCAAACCCTCCGAAGATGGCCTGTACGTCAAATGCATTATTGAAAATGCTTGTGAACATTACAGGAACAAGCCGATAATGTTTCAGGATGATGAATAAAGAAACTGCAAGGTAAAAGATACCCATAACCGGAACAAGCACTTCCGTAATCTGTGAGATCTTTTTACTTCCTCCGAATACAGCCAAAGCAAATACAACCGCAAGGATCGCTCCGACAATGAGCGGAGTCCATTCCGGATTGAAGAAAGAATAGACACGGAAGGAATCCGCAATATTAAATGAAGCTACAAGGTTGAATCCGCCCATATAAGTCAGGATCAAAACAACTGCGAAAAGGACGCCGATCCAACGCTTCTTCAAAGCGGCCTGAATATAATATGCAGGTCCTCCGTAAGAACTTCCGTCCTTTGCTTTGTGTTTGTAAATTTGAGCAAGCGTACTTTCGATAAATGCAGATGCGCTTCCGAGAATAGCCGTAAGCCACATCCAGAACACTGCGCCTGATCCGCCAAGACAGATCGCTGTTGAGATTCCGGCGATGTTTCCTGTTCCGACTCTGGAAGCGGTTGATACCATAAGAGCCTGAAAGGAAGAAAGTCCGTTCTTATCGCTGCCCGGCTGTGCGACAACGCGGAGAGATTCGATAAACATACGGATCTGTACGAATTTTGTTTTGATCGTAAAGAAGATTCCCGCTCCGAGAAGCAGTATGATCAAAATGTGGCTGTAGAGCAGCTCGCTCAGCGAGTTGATCATGTTTGTAATAAAATCTGTGAACAATAGTTTTCCCTCTCTTTCCTAAAGTCATGTTTGCTGTGTCAATATCGCTTATATGATTGACGATCGCGTACTGCGAATGCAGACAGTTTAGATACATTTCGGTGTGAGAACGACAAAGCGGGACTGATGTCACCGAAAATGCATACATACCGGTTAATTATATAGTAAAAACGTTTGTTTTGCAACAAAACGCTTCTTGTGTTATTCTATAAAGGTGTCAAAAGGTCGATTTTCAAAAGGAAAATAAAATCGGGAGGGCTGAGTATGAAATTAAGCAAATTATTAGAACGGTTAGAATATGAGGTTGTTCAAGGCAGTGTCGAAACAGAAGTGACAACGCTTGCCAATGACTCGAGAAAAGTAGAAAGCGGATCTGTTTTTGTCTGTATCAGCGGAGCGGTTTTTGACGGGCATCAATATGTTTCGGATGTGGCAAAAAAAGGCGCGGCGGCGATTATAGCAGAACGGGATATCGAGGCACCGAAAGGGGTGACGGTGATCAAAGCGGAAAATACGAGATATGCGCTGGCGCTGATGTCTGCGGCGTATTTCGGATATCCGGCAGAGAAGCTGAAAGTGATCGGAATTACCGGAACGAAAGGAAAGACGACGACAACATATCTGATCCGGTCTATCTTAGAAGGTGTCGGACATAAAGTAGGACTTATCGGTACGATCGAAGCGATCATCGGAGATCGGAAGATCCCTGCGGCAAATACGACGCCGGAATCGTTTACGATCCAGCAGTACTTTGCACAGATGGTTGAAGAAGGCTGCGACAGTGTTGTTATGGAAGTTTCCTCTCAGGGACTTATGCTTCACAGAACGGCGGGAATTCCGTTTGAGATCGGTATTTTTACGAATCTCGGAAAAGATCATATCGGTCCGAATGAACATAAAGACTTTGAAGATTATAAACGGTGCAAAGCAATGCTGTTTCAACAGTGCAAACTTGGCATTGCCAATATAGACGATCCTTATTATGCAGATATTTTCCGCGGCGCGACATGTAAAGTGGAAACTTTCGGTTTTTCGCCGAAAGCGGATCTGAGAGCGGAGAATGTAAATCTCGTATCGAAGCCGGGATATTTAGGCGTTTCGTATCATGTGGAGGGGAAGGCTGATTTTGATGTGGAGATCGATATCCCCGGAAAATTCAGCGTGTATAATTCGCTGACTGCGATCGCGGTGTGCCGTCATTTCGGTGTTCCGTCTGAGAAAATAACAGAAGCGCTTAAAACAGCGCATGTCAAAGGGCGTATTGAGATGATAAAAGTATCGGATGATTTTACGCTGATGATCGATTATGCACATAATGCGATGAGTCTGGAGAGCCTGCTGACAACACTGAAAGAATATGAACCGAAACGTCTTGTATGTGTGTTCGGATGTGGCGGAAACCGTTCAAAAGACAGAAGATATGAGATGGGCGAAGTGTCGGGACGTCTGGCGGATCTTACGATCATTACTTCGGATAATCCGCGTTTTGAAGAACCACAGGAGATTATCAATGATATCAAAGTCGGAATCGCAAAGACTGACGGGGCATATGTGGAGATCTGCGACAGAAAAGAAGCGATCAAATATGCCATCGAACATGGTCAGTCGGGAGATGTGATCGTATTGGCCGGAAAAGGTCATGAAGATTATCAGGAGATCAAAGGAGTCAAATACCCGATGGATGAAAGAACGCTGATCGCAGAGGTACTTGAGGAAATCAGGGAAAATTAGGAAAGACAAGGGGACAGAGATTGTTTGCGGATGTAATCATAGATATTCAACATGAAAAACTGGATAAGATCTTTCAATACCGGATCCCCGAGCGGCTGGAACATGAAGTGGAAGCGGGGATGGCGGTGGTCGTACCTTTCGGAAAAGGAAACCGTAAGACAAAAGGATATGTAACCGCATTGTCAAAGACATGTGATTATGATATTTCAAAAGTGAAAGAGATCGCTGATATATCGCGAAGCGGCGTGGAAATCGAGGCGAAGCTGATCGCGCTGGCGGCATGGATGAAGTCGAATTATGGCGGAACGATGCTGCAGTCTTTGAAAACGGTTCTTCCTATCAAAGAAAAAGAAAATATAAAGGTGAAAAAGCGGCTCAGACTGCTGATCGACCGGGAGACGGGGGAAAAACAGCTTCATTATTATCTGGAAAAGAATCAGAAAGCGAGGGCGCGTCTGATGGCGGCGCTTCTTGACGATCCGCTTTTAGATTATGAACTTGTCAGAAAGAAGCTTAATATTACTGCCACGGTGATACGCGCGTTGGAAGAACAGCATGTTCTCGCCGTAGAATCAGAGCAGGTGTATCGTAATCCGGTTCATGCGGAAAATATTCAAAAGAAGGAGATTATTTATACGCAGGAGCAGAAACGTGCGATTATGCGTTTCTGTAAGGATTATGAAAACGGAATCCGAAAAACATATTTGCTCCATGGAGTTACGGGCAGCGGAAAAACAGAAGTTTATATGGAAATGATACAGTCTGTTGTAGATAAGGGGAAGCAGGCAATCGTTCTGATTCCCGAGATCGCGTTAACTTACCAGACTGTGATGAGATTTTACAGAAGATTTAAAGACCAGGTATCTGTTATGAATTCCCGGCTGTCCGCAGGAGAACGATATGATCAGATGATGAGGGCGAAAGCCGGGGAAGTGGATGTGATGATCGGACCGAGATCGGCGCTTTTTACTCCTTTTCCGAATCTGGGACTGATCGTGATCGATGAAGAACATGAGCCGACTTATAAAAGTGAACAGACGCCGAGGTATCACGCGCGGGAAACGGCGCTAAGAAGAGCGCAGACAGAAGGCGCGAGCGTTGTTCTGGGAAGCGCGACTCCGTCGATGGAAGCCATGTATCGGGCAAAAAACGGCGAGTATGTTCTGATGGAAATGAAGAACCGTTCTAAAATGCAGGATCCGGCAGAGGTTTATACGGTGGATATGCGGAAAGAATTGAAGAACGGAAATCGTTCGATACTCAGCGAACAACTGCAAAGACTGATGAAAGAGCGGCTTGAAAAGAAAGAACAGACGATGCTTTTTTTGAACCGGAGAGGGTATTCCGGGTTTGTTTCGTGCCGGGAATGCGGGCATGTTATAAAGTGTCCGCATTGCGATGTGTCGCTTTCGGTCCATCGGGACGGAAAGATGAGATGTCATTACTGCGGATACGAACAGACGCATGTGAAAATATGTCCTGAATGCGGCTCGGACCATATCGGAGAATTCAGGGCGGGAACACAGCAGATCGAAGAGATTGTGAAGACGGTATTTCCGCAGGCAAGAGTGCTGCGGATGGATATGGATACGACACGACAGAAAGATTCCCATGAGAAAATACTGTCTGCATTTGCAAATGAAGAGGCGGACGTACTTGTCGGTACGCAGATGATCGTAAAAGGTCATGATTTCCCAAATGTAACATTAGTCGGAATTCTGGCTGCGGATATGTCGTTGTATACAGATGATTACAGATCGGGCGAGAGAACGTTCCAGCTTTTGACTCAGGCGGTCGGAAGAGCGGGGCGCGGAGATAAAAAAGGAGAAGCGGTGATTCAGACATACAGTCCCGATCATTATGCGATCGCAACGTCTGCGGCGCAGGATTATGAGGCGTTCTATGAGGAAGAGATCCGATACAGAACGATGATGGGGTATCCCCCGGCAGAAAATCTTCTGGCAGTGTTTATATCAAGCGCCGATGAGGCGTTATTGGAAACAGGCTGCCGTTATTTGAAAGAATATATGATAAAAGCGAAGAAGGATATCGAAGCGTCCGTGATCGGCCCGGCAAGTCCGGGGATCGAAAAGATCAACGATGTTTATCGGAAAGTGATCTATGTAAAAACCGCGGACTATCATGATCTTGTCGTGCTGAAAGACCGGACGGAAAAATATATTGAGATTAATTCGGGATTTGATAAAATGAGAATACAATTTGATTTTAATCCGATGTAGCGGATAGAAAGAAGGAGAAAAATGGCAATCAGAGTAATTAGAGAAATAGGAGACGATATATTAGAAAAACAGTGTAAAGCAGTGCCGAAGATGACGCTTCGCACGAAAATACTGATCGGAGATATGCTTGAGACAATGTATGAAAGCAACGGTGTCGGTCTTGCGGCTCCGCAGGTCGGCGTTTTGAAAAGAATCGTAGTGATCGATGTAGGGGAAGGTCCGATTGTTTTGATCAATCCGCAGATCATCGAATCTTCAGGCGAACAGACAGGAGAAGAAGGATGTCTAAGCGTACCGGGAAAATTCGGAATCGTTACAAGACCGGACCGTGTAAAAGTGCGGGCGTTTGATGAAAATATGAACGAGTTCGAAATGGAAGGCGAAGGCTTGCTTGCAAGGGCGTTTTGCCATGAACTTGATCATTTGGACGGAAAACTGTATGTTGAACTGGCAGAAGACGGACTTCATGAAGTGTCTTATGATGAAGAAGATCAAGACGATGCGCAAGGAGGGGAAGAATGAGAATCATATTTATGGGAACACCCGATTTTTCGGTCGGAACACTGGAAGCGCTTGTGGAAGCGGGGCATGATGTGTGTCTCGCCGTCACACAGCCTGATAAGCCAAAAGGCAGAGGAAAAGAAATGCAGTTTACGCCTGTAAAGGAAGCGGCGGTTAAGCATGGGATTTTGGTGTATCAGCCGAAAAGAGTGCGCGATCCTGAGTGTGTGGAAGAATTGAGAAAATACAATGCCGACGTGATGGTCGTTGTTGCTTTCGGTCAGATCCTTCCGAAGGAGATTCTTGAGATGACGCCTTACGGATGTATTAATGTCCATGCATCTCTTCTTCCGAAATATCGTGGGGCTGCACCGATCCAGTGGGCGATCATAGAAGGAGAGAGCGTGACGGGCGTTACAACGATGCAGATGGATGAAGGACTTGATACAGGAGATATGATTTTAAAGACCGAGATCCCGATCGCAGAAGACGAGACAGGAGAGTCGCTTCATGACAAACTGGCAGAAGCAGGCGCCGCTCTCTGCGTAAAAACATTGCATGCAATAGAAAATAAAACAGCAGTGTTTGAAAAGCAGCCGGAAAGCCCGACTGCTTATGCGAAAATGCTCACGAAAGATCTTGGCAATATCGACTGGGCGAAATCGGCAGTGCAGATCGAGCGTCTCGTGCGTGGATTGAATTCATGGCCAAGCGCATATACACACCGGGACGGAAAAGTGATGAAGATATGGAAAGCGTTGGCAAAGCCACAGGAAGAATGTGCAGAGCAAACCGAACTGGGAAGCGAGGAACATACAGCGCAGAAAACCGGGAAGAACGCCATGCCGGGAACGGTAGTGTCCGTAGCAAAAGATTCGTTTTGCATACAGACGGGAGACGGCGTGCTTCGTATTTTAGAAGTACAGATGCCCGGCAAGAAACGAATGGATACAGGCTCGTTTCTGCGCGGATATAAAGTGGAAGAAGGAATGGTGTTTGGGAGAGAATAATGGCAAAGGCGATCAATGAAAGAGAAATCGTAGCCGCAATCCTTATGGAAGTAACGGAAAACGGCAGATACAGTCATATTGTATTAAGAGAAGTTTTGACAAAATATCAATATCTTGAGAAAAGGGAAAGAGCATTTATCACCCGCGTTACGGAAGGAACGCTGGAACATATGACAGAGATCGATTATATTCTGGATTGTTTCTCCAAAGTAAAAGTAAAAAAGATGAAGCCGTTAATTCGGGCAATTTTAAGAAGCGCGGTCTATCAGATAAAATATATGGACAGTATTCCCGATCATGCAGTTTGCAGTGAATCGGTAAAACTGGCAGTGAAGAAAGGGTTTTCCGGTCTGAGAGGCTATGTCAACGGCGTGCTGAGAAGTGTTGTCAAAGGAATCGATGAGGTGGAGTATCCGTCAGATCCGATCAAACGGCTTTCGGTACGATATTCCTGTCCGGAATGGATCATCCGATTATGGAAAGAAACGTATGATCTTTCTTTGATCGAAACGATGCTGAAAGATTTCCAGACAGAAAAGCCGACAACGATCAGACGCTGCAGAAGCCGGATTACGATGGAGCAGCTGAAAAAGCGGCTTGAGGAAGAACATGTTTTAGTGGAAAATCATCCGTATTTAAAGGATGCGCTTCTCATTTCAAAATATGATTATTTAGAGTCTCTGGAAACATTTCGGGAAGGTCTGTTCGTCGTGCAGGATATCAGTTCGATGCTTGTAGGAGAACTGGCGCATGTGCAGGCGGGAGCGCAGGTGATCGATCTGTGTGCGGCGCCGGGCGGAAAGGCGCTTGATGTGGCGGAACGCATTTTGATGGAAGGTCAAGCCGGATGTTCCGGTCATGTGGAAGCCCGTGATCTGACAGAATATAAAGTGTCTTTGATCGAGGAAAATATAGAACGTATGGGACTTTGCAATGTAACCGCGGTTTGTCAGGATGCGTCTGTGTATGATGAAAAATCAGCGGGTAAAGCGGATATTGTGATCGCCGATCTGCCTTGTTCCGGTCTGGGAGTGCTTGGGAAGAAAACAGATCTGAAATATAAAGCGTCGCCGGAAGGAATCGTAAGTCTCGTAAAGCTTCAGCGAAAAATCCTTTCCTGCGCGGCTTCTTATGTGAAGCCGGGAGGAGAACTTCTGTACAGTACGTGTACTGTGAACCCGAAAGAAAATATCGAAAACGTACATTGGTTTTTGAAAGAATTTCCTGAATTTTACGCAGACGATATAAGGGAAGATCTTTGCCTTGAATTGAGGGAAAGCGTGACAGAGAACGGCTGTATCCAGCTTCTTCCGGGAGTTCATAAAAGCGACGGATTTTTTATTGCGCGATTGCGAAAAAAAGAAGTCTGAAAATGCCGGAACGCCGAAAAAGGATGAAATGGCAGGACGCGCAAAAGGGTGAAATGGCAGGATACGAAAAATGAAAAAGGAAAGTATGAGAATGAAGAAAGATATTCGGGCATATGAATATGAAGAATTACAAAAAGAGCTGGAACGTCTCGGAGAAAAACCGTTTCGGGCAAAACAGATATATGAATGGCTGCATGTGAAGCTTGCAGATCGTTTCGACGAGATGACGAACCTGTCTGTGAAACTTCGGGAAAAGCTTGCGGAAGAATATGATATCTTTCCGGTACAGATGGCAGAGCGGCAGCAGTCGAAACTGGACGGAACGAACAAGTTTTTGTTCCGTCTGTATGACGGAAACATGGTGGAAAGCGTTCTTATGCGGTATAAGCACGGTAATTCGGTATGTATTTCCTCGCAGGCGGGATGCCGCATGGGATGTGTATTCTGCGCTTCGACGATCGGGGGATTAAAACGGAATCTGTCTGCATCCGAAATGCTCGGTCAGATCTACCAGATCCAGAAAATTATCGGAGAGAGGGTTTCCAACGTCGTTATCATGGGAACAGGAGAGCCGCTTGATAATTATAATAATTTTCTGAAATTCATTCACATACTGACAGATGAACACGGACTGAATATCAGTCAGCGGAATGTGACTGTTTCTACATGCGGGATCGTACCGAAAATACTGGAACTGGCAGAGGAACGTCTGCAGATCACACTGGCGCTTTCTCTTCACGGATCTACGCAGGAAAAGAGAAGGAAACTGATGCCTGTCGCAAATAAGTACGAATTAGGCGAGGTACTTTCCGCCTGCGATACTTATTTTAAAAAGACAGGACGCAGAGTGACGTTTGAGTATAGTCTTGTACATGAGGTGAACGATACGGACGAGGATGCAAAGGAGCTTTCCGAGCTTCTCGCGCCGCGTAACTGTCATCTGAACCTGATTCCGGTAAATCCGGTAAAGGAGCGTTCTTTTCAGCGTCCAAGCCGCAAAAGTGCTTTGAATTTCAAAAATAAACTTGAAAAAAGCGGAATTAATGTTACTATAAGAAGAGAAATGGGCTCGGATATCGACGGGGCGTGCGGTCAGCTTAGACGGCGCTACGAGGAAGAGACAATGAATGAGAATTAAGGAGAAGCATATGAGAACATTTTCGATAACAGATGTAGGAATGGTAAGACAAGTAAATCAGGATTATGTTTATGTGACTGACAGACCTCTCGGAATTCTTCAGAACCTCTTTGTGGTGGCAGACGGTATGGGAGGTCACCAGGCGGGAGATTATGCTTCTAAGTATACGGTTGAAGTGCTCAACAGGGAATTGGCGCTAAGCGAAGGCGAAGATATTGAAAGATGTCTTGTAGGCGCTATAAAAACGGCAAACAGGGAGATCATAAAAGAAGCTTCAAGAGACGAACATCTCAAAGGAATGGGAACGACGGTTGTTGCGGCGACGATCTCAAATCAGATGATGTATTTCGCGAATGTAGGAGACAGCCGTTTGTATTTGATCAATCAGGGCATTCAGCAGCTTACGAAAGATCATTCCCTGGTAGAAGAGATGGTAAGGCTTGGCGGGATAAAACCGGAAGAAGCAAAACATCATCCGGATAAAAATATTATTACGAGAGCGATCGGCGCGAAAGCGGATGTAGAGGTAGACTTTTACGAGCACCGTCTGAAAAGGGGAGACATCATATTGATGTGTACGGACGGTTTGAGCAATATGGTAGAAGATGAGGAACTTTTTCATATTGTTCAGGGAGGAAGAGATATCGTAGAGTCCGGTCAGGCTCTTATAGAAGCGGCAAAAGAAAACGGCGGTACAGATAATATAGGGGTTGTCCTTATAGAACCGTTTGCAGATGAGGTGAGTGTATTATGATTAAAGAGGGAGTTTGCTTAGGAAAAAGATATGAGATACTCGGACGGATCGGATCGGGTGGTATGGCGGATGTTTACAAGGGAAAGGATCGTAAATTAAACCGCTATGTCGCGATCAAAGTATTAAAAAGCGATTATCGTTCGGATCAGGTATTTATAAAGAAATTTTTGAGTGAGGCGCAGGCTGCGGCAGGACTGATGCATCCGAACGTTGTCAATGTGTATGACGTCGGTCAGGACAGAGGTCTGTACTATATGGTAATGGAGCTTGTCGAAGGGATCACTCTGAAAGATTATATAAAGAAAAAGGGAAGACTTTCGGCAAAAGAGACGATCAGTATTTCCATTCAGATGGTGACAGGGCTTCAGGCGGCGCACAATCATCATATTATCCACAGAGATATTAAGCCTCAGAATATTATCATTTCAAAAGACGGAAAAGTAAAAGTGACGGATTTCGGCATTGCCCGTGCGACCACGTCTACACAGACGATCAGCACAAGCGTTATGGGATCGGTTCATTACACATCTCCGGAGCAGGCGAGGGGCGGAGTCGTAGATCAGAAGAGCGATCTTTATTCCATCGGTATTACGATGTACGAGATGATCACCGGGCACGTACCGTTCGACGGAGATTCCACGGTGTCGGTCGCGTTGAAGCATCTTCAGGAAGAGATTACGTCTCCGGCAGAAGAAGTTCCGAATATCCCGTACAGTCTTGAGTGCATTATCATGAAGTGTACACAGAAAAATCCGGGACGCCGTTATCCGGACTGTGCGTCTCTTCTTATGGATCTGAAAAGATCGCTTGTAGAGCCGGACGGCGATTTTGTTGTTTTGGGAGCGGGAACAGGAGCGGAGACAGACCGCACGATGGTTATGTCGACAGAAGAACTGGAACGGATTCAGGGCAGTCGTTATGATGATGAGTACGATGACGATGATGAGTACGATGATGACGACGATTATGACTACGACGACGATAATGATTATGATAACAGAAGGCGCAGTCAAAAAGACAGGCGGAAGAAGAATGATGTAAATCCCGATACGAAGCGGATCATGAAAATACTGATGATCGTGTCGGGAGTCGTGATCGCGCTGCTGATTCTGTTTCTTGTCGGAAATGCGGCGGGATTTTTCAAAGGAGCCGGTCTTTCTTCAAAGACAGAAAAGATGGTAACAGTACCGGATGTGCGCGGAATGACATTTGAAGACGCACAGGCAGAACTTAAGAAAAAAGATCTCGGTATTAAAAAAGCGGATAAAGAAGAAGCTTCCAATGAATACGAAAAAGGCAAGATTAAGAGCCAGAATCCGGGAAAAGGGAAGAAAGTAAAGAAAAATTCTACGGTTACGGTTGTGATCAGCAGCGGAGAAGCTGCGAAAAAAGTAACTGTGCCGAATGTTGTGAACAGATCGGAGGCGGAAGCAGAGAGAATGCTTCAGGATGCTGGTCTGAAAGTGACAAAAGGCGAGGCAGTTTATGATGATACGATCGAGATGGGAAATGTAGTCAGCTCTACTCCGGGTTCGGGAGAGCAGGTAGACGAGGGCACAAGCGTTCAGCTTATTATCAGTAAAGGAAAAGATCCCGAAAAAGATAAAGTAGAAGTGCCGTCGCTTCTGAATATGACGGCGGATCAGGCTGCC
>OGQI01001466.1_pt1 | contig 16172 bp, 8 predicted proteins | sample 1553171 | NCBI WGS metagenome assembly OGQI01 (sample SAMEA2579988, study PRJEB22360) | human gut metagenome | biome: human gut; feature: human-associated habitat; material: faeces | place: Denmark | collected 2008/2010
GCCAAAATGCAAGGCGAAACACACAAAACCTTCCGGGGGGGAGCCGTATGCTGCAGAGTCGGCTACCGAACCGATTGACGTGCAGAGCGGTATTGAGAATCAGCCGACGGCCGCCATGCCTGTTGCGAACGACGACGCTTCGGCGGAATCCGCGACTGCGGCGGGTGATACTCCGGATTACGCTTCCGCAGCGGGCGAGCGTACCGTGGTTGGCGGTTCCGCGCAGGATGCGCCGGCCCAGCAGTACCGTCCGGCACCGGAATATGGTGCGTACGGTCCCGTGCCGACTCAGCCGACTGATGGCACCGCAGCCGCGAACGGCACTGCGAACGGTACGGCGAGTGACGCGCCGAACATGCCTCCGCAGCCGCAATATGGCACATACGGGCAGGCTCCGCAGCAGTCGCAGCGGCCTCGCAATCCTTTCTTCGGAAATCCGTATGTGGGTGGAAATCAGCAGAACAATCGGCAGAACGCGCAATCGAATAACGGTAATCCGTTCATGAAGCCCACGGCGCAAGGCGGTGCCAACGTGCCGCCGGCCGGGCCGAATAATCCGAATAATGGTAATCCGTTTGGAAATCCGAATAACGGTAATCCGTTCGGTACCCCGCAGCAAAATGGCGTTGCACCCAAGCCGAAGTTCGCTTCCGGTGTGACCGGTCATGTGATGACCGGCGTGGTGGCGGCACTTGTTTCCGCGGTCCTCTGCCTCGGAGTCGGCTACGCGGCAATCACCAATGGATGGGTGACCGTACCCACCTCCAGCTCACTGACCAGCGTGAAATCCAACACGTCCGGATCTGGTTCGGCGAAAGCCAAATCCGGCGAGGCCGCAGACTGGAGCGCAGTGGCGAAAGAAGTGTCCGATTCTGTGGTGTCCATTGACGTGGCAACCAGCGACGGCAGCGCCAAAGGCTCCGGCGCAATCATCAGTGACAAAGGCTACATCGTCACCAACAACCATGTGATTTCCGGCGCGAAGCAGATTCAAGTGACGCTTGCCAACGGCACCATCTACTCAGCGCAAATCGTCGGCACTGACACCACCACCGATCTGGCCGTAATCAAGCTCGACAATCCTCCGAGCAGTCTGAAGGCCGCGGAATTTGCCGATTCCGACAATCTTGCCGTGGGTGAATCCGTGATGGCCATCGGCAACCCGCTCGGCTACGATGACACCGCAACCGTCGGCATCGTTTCCGCGCTCAACCGCCCGGTGACCGTGGCCGATGACAACAACAACGACATCGTCACCAACGCCGTGCAGATCGACGCGGCTGTCAACCCAGGCAATTCCGGCGGTCCGACCTTCAATGCGGCCGGTCAGGTGATCGGCATCAACTCGTCCATCGCATCCACCACAACGTCTTCTGGCACAGCCGGATCCATCGGCATCGGCTTCGCCATTCCATCGAACCTGGTAAAGCGTGTGGCCAACGAAATCATTGACAACGGCACCGTGCAGCATGTGGCGCTCGGCGTCACCATCAAGAGCTCCACGGTTGAGGCGGACGGCGTGACCCGCGGTTGCACGCAGGTGCAGTCCGTGGTCGACAATAGCCCGGCAGCCAAGGCCGGAGTGAAGGCTGGTGACTCCATCGTGGCGTTCAACGGCAAGGCGGTGAACAACAACTATTCGCTGCTCGGCTACGTGCGCGCCTCCGCCATGAATGACAAGGTGACATTGACGGTCGTGCGCGACGGCAACACCATGGAGCTTGACGTGACGCTTGACCAAGAGGAATCCCAGACGAACTCCTCCAACAGTCAGAACCAGCAGAACAACGGCAATGATGGCCAGAGCCAGAACGGCAACGGCAACGGTTACGATGGTAACGGCGGCAATAGCGGCAATGGAAATGGACAGAGCGACGGCAATGGTAGCAACGGCTACGGTGACGGAGGCGGCCTGTTCGACCCGTTCGGTCTGTGGTAAAGCACGACGGACCGTCGCGGTTGGCCGTGGATGGCTGCGGTCGGCTGCGACGGGCTGCAATAAGGGTGATGACCACCCGATAGGCTGACGGCGAAGACGCGACTGGAGTTGCTTAATCGCAAGAACGTCTTGTGAACGTCATCGCGAGAACGTTAAAACCGCGGAAAACCAATAAAAGTTAAAAGCAGAAGCAGGACTGTGCGAACAATCGTACAGTCCTGCTCTTCTATTTTTGGCAATTGCGACACGAAAATCGCAAATGTTTGCTACGCTGGAAATATCTTTTTACGCCGTGTATCGATGGCTCGCGCGGGCGAGGCGCCGATGGGTTAACAAGGCGTCCGATACGAGCGTAAGGAGATTCTCATGCGTAGAATCATCGATATTTGCTGGCGACTGTGCAGGCAGGTTCCGTTATTGCCGATCACCATTCTGGCCGCGATTCCGTTGGCATTGCTGGGGGAGTGGAGGCCGTGGGGCGAGGCTGCGTGGGTTTCTCACGATTTGCATGCTGGCTTTGGTTGGCTGAGCGCGTTTAATCCGGGTGTTGGACAGTGGATAGTGATCGCGCTGGTCGCATACACGATTGTGGTGACGGTGCGTGGCATGATCGACGATCTGCGGCACGGCCATGTTGGCGTTGATCTGCTGGCGGTCGTTGCGATTGCGTCGACGGTTGCAGTGCAGGAGTATTGGGCCGCTTGGGCCGTGGTGCTGATGATCTCATCCGGCGAGGCGATCGAGGAATTCGCACAGTCGAAGGCCGAAAGCAACCTGACTGCGCTGATTGACGCGGCGCCCCGAACCGCGCACGTGGTTGCGTTGCCGGGAGTGCGCGGGCATGTGCATGCGACGGGCAGCGAGCATACGGCCGACGTGACAGCCGACGGATTCCGTGCCGTCAGAATGTCCGATTCTGCAGAAACGGACAACCAAGACGGTGGGAAGCATGATTATGTGTCCGAATCTCCAGAATCGGACACAAAAGATGCTTCGCAAACGTATGATGCGGCTGGAGAGCGCTTCGAAACGGTCCCCGTCGATCAAGTGCGGCTCGGCGACGTGATTCTGGTTCTGCCTGGCGAAACAGTGCCTGTAGACGGCGAGTTGCTGTCGGGCGTGGCCACGCTGGACCTGAGCAACATCAACGGCGAGCCTGTGCCGCGTGAAGTGTATGCGGGCGCTCGCGTGATGTCTGGCGCAGTCAATGGCTCGACCACGTTGACCATGCGTGCCACGCAACTTGCGCAGGATTCGCAGTATCAGAAGATTCTCGAGCTGGTTTCGTCGGCGCAAGAGTCGCGCCCCGCTGTCGTGAAGACCGCGGATATGCTTGCAGTGCCGTTTACCGTGCTTTCGCTTGCGATTGCTGGGATTGCATGGGCGGTTTCCGGATTGCCGCTGCGATTTGCGCAGGTGCTGGTTCTCGCCACGCCTTGCCCGCTTCTGATTGCCGCACCGGTTGCGTATGTGGCTGGAACAGGGCGTCTTGCCAAAGCGGGAATCCTGATTAAAGCACAGGACGTGTTGGAAAATCTAGGTCGCGTATCGCATATTTTCTTCGATAAAACCGGCACGCTTACCGTCAAGCAACCGCAGGTCGTGCGCGTGGAGAAGCCGTTCGAAACGAGTTCGCCGTTCAATGAAGACCATATTCTCATGATGGCCGGTGTGGTGGAAAGTTACTCGGTGCACATTCTGTCGAAAGGCATTGCGGCGGCCGGGCGCAAGGCCATGAACGACTTGTACGCGCGGTATACGTCGGGGCAGCGGTTGTGCGCTGAGCGTGATCTGTCTGGGCATGGGCGCGACTATCCGGTGGTGAAGAACGTTGTGGAGGATTCAGGCAAAGGTGTTTCCGGCGAAGTGAATGGGCATCGGGTGCGTGTGGGGCGTTTTGCGTATGTGACGGCCGACGGATCCGGATTCACGCCGGTCCTGCATGCGTCGGGTGAACGCGACGTGTCCGATTCTGCCGAATCGGACACTCTAGGAGTGCGAGACGGAATGTCTGACGATGTGCAGTCTGCAGTTGTAGCCTCCTTCATCACCCTTTCCGCTGAGACGTCGCAGACGACGCCCGTCCGCAAGTCCGAAACCGCAAACTCGCTGTTCGCTCCGCTTGCGCCGGACGAGATGGCCGCATACGTGGCGATTGACGGCAAACTGGCCGCCCGCATCGTGCTTCGCGACGTGCCCCGTGCGAATGCGAAACGTTCCTTGGCCCGTCTGCATGAGCTTGGTATCAAGGAGCTGTCCATGCTTACCGGCGACAAGGCCGCGTCCGCTCGCATCATCGCAAATGAGGTCGGTATCGATGACGTGCAATCTGAGCTGTTCCCTGAAGATAAGGTTGCCGCTGTTAAGAACGCCACCGAGTCCACGCATCAAAACCAGTCCATGCCCGCCCGCATCATGCGGCGTATAACTGGCGAATCCAGGAATCGCCAAGTCACCATGATGGTCGGCGACGGCGTCAACGATACTCCTGTACTTGCAGTCGCCGACATCGGCATGGCCATGACCGACGGCACGTCCACCGCAGCTTCCGAATCCGCGCAAGTGGTCATCATGAATGATGATATCGCCTCTGTGCCGCGTGCCATCGCCATCGCACGCCGTACGAAAAACGTGATGCTTCAGGCGGTGTTGATCGGTCTCAGCCTCGCCATCATCGGCATGGTCGCAGCCGCATTCAACCTGATTCCCGTGGTCGTTGGCGCATTCATGCAGGAGGTTATCGACGTGGTCAGCATTCTGTGGGCGCTCACTGTGCTTTTCGACCGCGGCGAATCCGCGTGATTGCGGGGAGCGGTGTCATGCGCGGCGTTTTGGGGAAGCGTTTACAACGAGCTTGGCGAGATTTCTCCAGCGATCGACACGCGCATCCACTTGCCAAAGTCGGCTCCGGTCACGCCTTGCGACAGCAGGAACATGATTTTCGCATACGCGGCTTCCAGCGTCATATCACCGGATCCGATCGCGCCGGCACGAGCGATCGCATCTCCCGTCTCGTAATGGCCGAGCAGCACTTCCGCCTGCTGACATTGCGACGCGATCACAACGGGAACATCGTCATGCAGCACGTCGGCAATCACGTCGGTCAATCCCGGTTCGTTGCTCGGCACATTGCCGACGCCGTACGCGCGCAGCAATACCGCTTCCGGATGCGGCGTAAGCATCGCTTCCAATCGCGCCGCGGAAATGCCGGGCGCCATATCAATCACAGCAACATCGTGACGGGAGTAAGGCTGAGGTGACGTCCAGCCGCAACCGACCGAAGCAACATCGTCCGCATACCAATGCCATGGCGTGCCCGTACGAGCCAGCGGTCCGACGGAAGGCGCCGAAAATCCTTCAAACGCCCAACTCGACGACTTGCTCACGCGATTTCCGGCAAACAGGTGATGTCCAAAAAACAGTCCCACACCGTGGAATCGTCCGCTCATCGCGGCACTCAGCGCGCCCGTGACATTCGCAATGGCATCCGATTCGATTTTGCCGATCGGATGCTGCGAGCCCGTGAAAATCACCGGCTTGCCGAAACCGGCCAGTGCATACGAAATCGCGGCGCTCGAATAGCTCATCGTGTCGGTGCCATGCAGCACCACGAACGCGTCGGCATCATCGTGATGCGCACGCAAGTCATCAACCATCGTCTGCCAATTGTCAGGCGTCGCGTTCGACGAGTCGATAAGCGGATTAAGTTCGGTGAACGTGAACAGGCTTGCGTCCATGTGCGCGTCCTCCAGCAGGCGGAACAGCCATCCGCGAGTGTCGGCTCCCGGAATTAGGCCGTTCGGAGAGTCAATCATGCCGATGGTGCCGCCGGTATATGTGATGTGAATGCGCATTGCCACCTTCTTACGATTGCTTGGTACTTGATAAGTACTTGCTTGCGATTGCGGGATGGACGAATTCCGATATTTCGGATTCCTACATCCCGCGATTCTGCGACTACTTGTGATTGTACGTGCATCTGCCGCGCTCATCGCGTACGATTAATGCGGCCACACGTTGGATTCATCTGGATTCAGTGCAAACACCAACGCCAGTGCGCACAAGGCGAAGAAGTCGTAAGAAAGTGCATAAGCACCCCTGTCGCAAATGCAGGGAATGCATTAGGCTAGAGCGCGTGACTGAAACTAATGAACTTCGTATTGCTGTAATCGGTGCCGGCCCTGCAGGCGTCTACTCCTCTGACATTTTCCTGCGCCAGTTGAAGAAGCTCGGCGAGGGGCTTGGCCTCGGCACTGCCGCGCGCATCGACCTGTTCGAAAAGCTGCCTGTGCCGTTCGGCCTGGTGCGCTACGGAGTGGCCCCCGACCACCCGTCCATCAAATTCATCGCGTCGGCGCTCGAAAAGACGCTCGACAATCCGGACATCCATCTGTACTGCGACGTGGAATTCGGCAAGGATGTGACCCTCGACGAGCTGCTTGATCGTTACGATGCCGTGCTGTTCGCCACCGGTGCCGTTGAGGACAAGCCTCTTGGACTGCCGGGCGCCGACCTGGATGGCGTGTATGGCGCAGCCAAGTTTGTGGAATGGTACGACGGTTATCCGACCGGCGCTCGCGAGTGGCCGCTTGAAGCTGAGGAAGTCGCCGTGATCGGCGGTGGCAACGTGGCCATGGATGTGGCGCGCGAACTCATGCGCAATGCCGACGATCTGAAGGAACGCACTGACATTCCAGACAATGTGTACGAGGGCGTCAAGGCGAACAAGGCTCGCGTGCTGCACCTGTTCATCCGCCGCGGCGTGGCGCAAGCCAAGTTCTCCGTACAGGAATTGCGTGAGATGGAGAAGCTGCCGGGAGTGCAGCTGATCATTAACGAAGACGATTTCGATTTGGATGAAGACACGATTGAAGAGGCCGGCAAAGACAAGCTGACCCGTCAGATGGTCGAAGAGCTGTTCACGATTCGTGAGATGGCGGAAGACATGGAAGATGACGGTGACGTGGATTACGAGGGTAATACGGCTGATCGCAAGTATTATGTGCACTTCAATTCCGCGCCGGTCGAAGTGCTGGGCGAGGACGGTAAGGTCGTTGGCATTCGCGTGGAGAAGACCGAAACGTCGGCTGACGGCAAGATGAGCCGCACCGGCGAGTTTGAAGAGTATCCGGTGCAGGCCGTGTACCATGCGATCGGCTACAAGCCGGCCACCGCGCCGGGCATTGCGTACGACGAGCGTCACGCGCATCTGGCGAACGCGAACGGTGACGGACGCATCACCACGACCGCTTCGGCCGAGGACGGCGCGCAGGTGCGTGAACGTCTGTATGCCACCGGTTGGGCGAAGCGTGGCCCGGTCGGACTGATCGGCTCCACCAAGTCCGACGCGCTGCTCATCGTCACCAACATGCTGGAGGATCTGTCCAAGGCAGCTGAGGGTGGCCGTGTGGCGGCGGACCGCGATCCGGAATCCATCGACCGACTGCTGGAGTCGCGCGGTGTCAGGCCGATTGACTTCGCCGGTTGGAAGAAGGTCGACGCGTTCGAACGTGCCGAAGGCGCGAAGGAAGGCCGCGAGCACAAGAAGGTCATCGACCCGGAGCAGATGCGCGCGCTGGCGCATGCCTGAATCGGGCCGGCTGGAATTAGGGTGGGAGTGCTGACTTCCTGACACCCTAACTCCAAGCCTTTTAACGCAATCTAGTAACGCCCTGCACGTCCGATTCCTCTGAATCGGACGTGCAGGGCGTTAGTTTTTGCCGCTTTAGTGGTCGATTTTCGGCGGACTGGTCGCGTAGCGTGCGTTTTCGATCGCACAACCGCCCGTTTCTCCAGAATCGGACGTACGCGGTCGTTTTGACCTATTACCCCCGAAGTTCGGGTCCATGCGCTAGGCTGACCCCAGTGAAACGCGGTGCGCAATATCATCGCAAACGGATGTGGGCATTGAAATCTAAGGTTGTGAAGTCGGCATGAACTTTGGAAAACACGTCAAGCGCAAGGCACTGTACTGCTGTTCCGTGTCCGTCGTGGGCCTGTTGATCGCCTGCCTGATCGGCTTCGCCATGGGCGTGGGTCTTGTCGATGTGCATCTCGAAGAGGAAGCCCACGCAGCGGCGTCCTCGGGAACGTCTTCGGAAACGTCCTCCACGTCGGGCGCGCTTAAGCAAAACAGCGCGCCGCAATCGCAGACACAAGCCGTCTCGTCGCCGACGCAGGTCGCGCTGGACGGCATTTCCGCAGTCGAGGGCAGCGCCACGATCACAACGCAGGGCTTCACGCTAAGCGCCGATTCGCAGGCCGCCGTGCAGTCTCAAATCGCCACTTTCGAAGCCGACGGATATACCGCATCATTCGTGCTCGCCGACATCACGACCGGCCGCACGATCGCATACAACGCCGATGCACAGATCTATTCGGCCTCGTCGGCGGAGGCGCCATACCTGATATCGCTGTTCTCAACGGGCACCGTCGACCTGAACAGCGTGGCCCAATCCGCTGACGCGCAGTCCGCCACCGTCCACCAAAAGGTCGACGCCGTCCTGCGCAATTCCGACAACGCGTCTTACGACTGGCTGTACAAAACGTATGGCCTCGACTGCTTCAACACGTGGGCCGAACAGGCAGGCGCGGCTTCCAGAATGGGTGATCGCGGCGGGTACCTGTTCACCTCCGCGCGCGACATGGCCAAACTGTGGACCGCCGGATACGGTTTCCTGTTCGCCGGGCAAACGGCGGGGGTGCAGAACATCACGCCCGAATCGCTGCAATGGCTGTCCGGAGACATGACGAATTCGCTGAACTCCTGCATCCACGCGGCCCTTGGCGATGCGGACACCGTGTACACGAAGGCCGGATGGATCAACGGCGAAGGCGGTTTGTACGCGCTGAACGATGCCGGACTGGTGATGTCGCAGTCGGGCACGTACGTGCTGGCGGTGCTGACGAACGCGTGCGGCCGCAACGATTTGCTGACCAGCCTGATCGGCACGCTTGACGCAGTGCATTCAGGGGATATGCGGGGGTAATACGTTTCAAGTTGGGGTGACTCTCGCCGTGCCGCAGATAGGTCTATGGCCGATGCTGTAGCGTCGTTGCGTGGCATGTTTCTAGATGTTGCAAATCCACCCTTCAGCTTGTATACAGCAAAATCCCAGCCTGAATTCCTAGGCTGGTGGCCATGAACGGCAAATTGCAGGTGCACGGCCATTGCAATGGCTTGAAAACAACGCTTTTGTTCGCGTTGATGTGGGGCGTCATCATGCTCATCTGGTGGGCGACCGGCGCCAGTCAAAGCACGCTCGGCTACTACATTCTCATCGGCCTGGGCTCCACGTTCGTCTCCTACTGGTTTTCCGACAAACTGGCGATCGCCAGCATGCACGCTCGACAGGTGAGCGAGCAGGAAGCCCCCGTACTATACAAGATCGTCCGCGAGCTATCGGCGAAGGCAGGTAAGCCGATGCCGCGCATCTACATCGCCCCCACCATGAGCCCCAACGCGTTCGCGACGGGGCGCAACGAACGACACGCGGCGGTCTGCTGCACGCAAGGCATCCTACAGACGCTTAACGAACGTGAGATTCGCGGCGTGCTCGGACACGAACTCATGCACGTCTACAACCACGACATTCTGACGTCCGCAATCGCCTCCGCCATGGCCACCGTCATCTCGTACCTCGGCTACTCGCTCATGTATTTCGGCGGCGGCCGTTCGCGTGACGACCGCGACGATTCGGCGTCCGGCGGCTTGGGATTGCTGGGTGTGCTGTTGAGCACGATTCTTGCTCCGATTGCGGCGTCGCTGATTCAGATGGCGATTTCCCGCACGCGCGAATACGATGCCGACGAGGATGGTTCAAAATTGACGGAGGATCCGGAGGCGCTCGCTTCCGCGTTGAACAAGATTTCCGGCGGCGCGGCCGCGATGCCGATGAAGAAGACCGCGGGAACGCAGTCGGTGGCTGCGATGATGATCGCCAATCCGTTTTCGGCGGAAGGTTTCTCCAAGCTGTTTTCTACGCACCCGCCGACCTCGGATCGCATTGCGCGGCTGATGCAGATGGGGCAGGAGATGCGTCAGCAGGGCGTGCAGTCCGGATATTTGGCCGGTGGCTATGCCACGAGCGGCGTTGCGGCGGCGGATATTCGGCAAGGCGGACGTTCTGCGATGGCTGGTGCCGGTGGGCCGCAATTTGGAACGCAGTATGGATCCGCGCATGATTCGGGCGGCTCGGCTGGCAGATATTCTCGCGACTATTCGCAGCGGCCGCGTGGTTGAGTCTCCGTGATATTGCGGAAAATTGGTATCGCATGTCGGTCTGTGTCCGCATACGCATCCGTTGCGTGCTAAACTGAAGTTTCGTGCCCAAAAGGCACAACCTTGCGGATGTAGTTCATCGGTAGAACGAAAGCTTCCCAAGCTTTAAAGGCGGGTTCGACTCCCGTCATCCGCTCCATTCGAAACCCTTGGAATCGTTGGAATTTCAAGGGTTTTTCTATTGTCGTAAAAGACCCGTGAAGCCAACTTCGCGTCGCGCAACTGTCGGTTGCGTCGCAAAATTCGGTTGCGAGTCGCAATGCAACCGAAAGATGGTGGCGTGGAACGCGACGTTTATGACAAGCTGCTGATGCTTTGCGGCATCGCAGGTCGCAGGAATGTCCGATTCTGGTGAATCGGACATGCGGGGTGGGCGGCAGGTAGGCTGGAATCCGTGAATACGGATCAGAAACTTCCCGCCGAATCCGCAGGCGAACGCCCCAGTACCCCCCTATTTGGCCATGCCGTATCACACGCGGCGACACTCATCGGCCTGTTCGCAATCGTCCTGTGGGGCTTCATGGCCGGCCTCGTGCGACTGGTCTCCGAATCGTTCGGCGCCACGCTCGGTTCGGCGCTCATCTACACCGTCGGTGGTGTCATGCTGTTCATTGTGCGCCGTCCGAAACCAATCCGCGAAGCGCCATGCAAGTACCTCATCGCAGGCGGACTCATGTTCATCGCATACGAGGCGTCAATCTCGCTGTCGATCGGCCTGGCCACAACGAACGCGCAATCCGTGGAAGTCAGCCTTGTCAACTACTTGTGGCCGACGCTGCTGGTGCTGATGACCGCAGCGGTATCGCACAAACGTGGTGCGGTCGCCAAAGCGATTCCTGGCGCGGTGATCGCAACCATCGGTGTGGCGATGGCGGTTGGCGGAGAAAGCCTTGATATGCAGGAAGCGGTCCACAATATCGCCAGTAACCCCCTACCGTATGTGCTCGCGTTTGTTGGCGCCTTTATTTGGGCGATTTATGCGACTTTTACGCCGTCGTTGTCCGGCGGTTACGACGGCACGACGATTTTCTTCTGCTGTGTGGCCGTTGTACTGTGGACCATCCATTTCGTTTCGGGAGACGGTTTGCCGGACACGGCGCCCGGCATCGGTGGATATGCTGCGCTGATTGCGTGCGCCGCTTCGATTTCGGGCGGCTACGCGTGCTGGGGATACGGCATGTTGCACGGCAGTATGGAAACGCTTGCGATTGGTTCGTACGCGACTCCGCTGTTTTCCACGGCTTCTAGCACGCTTCTGTTGGGCGTGGCGCTGGGCATGCCGTTCTGGATCGGTGTTGTGCTGGTGGTTGCCGGTTCTCTGATCAACGTGTGGTTTGCACGGTGCCCCTGAGTGTCCGTTTCTCCCGAATCGGACAACCTGGGGTGACCGGATGACGCGTCCACGTGTATCAGCCGAAACCGATCTAAACCGGCTCAAACCAGCCCGTTCAAATCCGCCTCGTCACATCACCTTGGTGGACTCCAGATTGTGGCTCACCCAGTTGTTCAACCGGATCACCGGCTTGCGCAACACCAATCCCAGTAGCAGCGAAGGAATCAGGAACAAGGCGAGATACACCATGTCAAGCAGGTACTCATTGCCGTACGATCCGGCCATCGCGGCGTGCATGGCATCGATGGCGTGCGGGAATGGTAGGAACGGGTAGAGCATTTGGAAGAACTTCGGCAGCGTCTCGATAGGGAACGTACCGCCCGAACCGGCGACCTGCATCACCAGCAGCACCACGGCCACGGCCTTGCCGATATCGCCGAACGACACGGTCAGCGTATACACGATATTCGAGAACACGAGCGCGGCAAGCCACCCCACGGCAAGGAACTGCAGCGCATGATTCGCCTGCACGCCAAGGAAATACGTGTCACCCAGGCAAACCAGTGTGCCCTGCAGCAACGCGAGCAGTGCGAAGATCGCGTACCGTCCGAAATACTCGTGGTCGAGGCGCAGTCCCCAACGTGAGGCGTTCCCCGGGCCGGACGGGCCGGCGATGCGCGGCAGCGTGTCGCCCAAGCCCAGCACATGCGCCTTCTCGCGGTCCGAAATCGTCACTTTCAGCATGGCGCACAGGATGATCGCACCCACCCAGATTGACAGGATCGTATAGAACGGCGCCATGGCCGAACCGTAGTTCGCGATCGGGTACACCGAGACGCGATGCAGTGCGACGGGCGCGGAAATCAGCGTGGACAGTGTGGACGCGTTGGCGGTGGCCAGTGCACGTAGTTCGTCCGATTCACCCGAATCGGACATTGAGGATACGGAAGCCGTGGAAGCATCGGCGATCGCGTTACGGACCCGCTTGCGTGTGCCGCGCGCCAGCAACGCCTGCATCAGCGCCACGCCAACCGCGGCCGCGATCAGACCGCCGGCGAAACTTCCCGCAAGATAGCCGAGCGCGCTGCCGAAACGCTGCTCGCGCATGCCTTCCATGGTTTCCAACATCACGCCGGACATCGTCGACAGTCCGCCAAGCAAACCAAGCCCGACGCCACGGCTGACGACCTGCCGCACCCTGCGGCGCAGCCACGACGCGGTCGCCATGTATTCGGTCAGCATCGCAAACAGGAAGCAGGCGAGCATATTCGACACGAACGTGCCCACCACGAACGGCGAACCGTTCACCGACGGCAGCAGCAGGTCCGTGGCACGACGGAACCCGACGCCGACGAAGCCGCCGACGAACACCACGAGATACATCAGACCATCGGCAAGAGGGTTGAATCGCGCCTGCATGCGTTTCATCGGCGCGAGCGGAATCTGCGGCGGATGCTTGGATGCGGCGGCACCGGACGGGCGCACATCCGCGCGCGCCACTTCGGCGACGTCGATCGACTGTGTGGCGGGATTCGGCTCATCACCCGCGTTTGGCGAGTCTGCCGCCCGTTGTTCTTGCGATTCCATCACGTTCCCCTTGTACTTGGCTTTCCGCGGACAGCGTCGTTCCGCCCCAGCCATACGGCAACGAGCTGGCCGCAGGTGCCGTCTTCCTAACCTTGTACGAGTCTACACGTGCGTTGCAACCAAACATCGAACATGTCCGATTCGGTGGATAACTGTGGATAACTTCGGGTGGCCCTAGACGTCTACGAATGGTTATGGAAGACGGTACGGCCGCGTCAGACGGACACGTCGCACAGCCGCCGCATCGCATGCCGTGCGTCGCTTTCGTCCTCGCCGCTGAACAGCACGACCAGATAGTCGCCGGCACGCAGCCGCGTATCGCCATGCGGCACGATCTGCCGTTCGCCGCGACGCAGGCCAATCACCAGACAGCCGTACGGCCAGCGCACGTCACGCATCAGCTTGCCGTCCGCGGTCGCGCCCATTTCCACAGGCAGTTCCATGATGCCGTTGTCGATGCGATTGGCGATTGCCGTCGTGCCGCCTTGCGCGCGCATGTACCGTTCCAGCAGCTCGCCGTAGATCGGTTTCGTACGCAGCAGGTCGGAGACGAGCAATGCGATGAACGCGACGGCGGCGACCGGCAGCATGTGCGTCAATGTGCCGGACATTTCCACGGCCAGCAGAATCGACGTGATCGGTGTTTTCACGGACGCGGCCAGCGTGCCCGTCATCACGCATACCGAGAAAATCGCCACGGAATCGGACGGCAGGTTGCCGAACTGGTGCAACATCTCGCCGCAGATACCGCCGGCGAGTGAGCCAACCGCGAGAATCGGCATGAAAATGCCGCCGGGAGCGCCTGAACCGAAGCTGGTGGAGGTGAACAGCACTTTCGCCACGAACAGCACGCACAGCATGCCCAAGCCGACGCGCGCATGCTCAGCCATGGCGATCAGGTTCGAGCCGCCGCCGAGCACGTCAGGCAGCCAAATGCCGATTGGCAGCGCGAGTGCGATCGCGATCAAAGGGCGGCTCCATGCGGGAAGCTTGCCGTACAGCGTTTGGAAGCCGAGCAGCGAACGGTTCATCAGCGAACCAACCAAACCGGCCACCAATCCCAGCGGAATCAGCCACCCGTATTCGCCGAGCGGCAGTTGGCCGATGGTGCCGAAGTCAAGCACCGGACGCAGGCCGAAACAGTATTTCGATACGAAATCGGCGGTCAGGGACGCGGCGGTGGCGCCCATCAGAATCGCGGGCGAAAAACTGCGATGCACCCCTTCCAAAGCGAACATCATGCCGGACAGCGGTGCGCTGAACGCGGCGGACAGGCCGGCCGCGGCACCGGCGGTGACCAGATAATGCTCCTGCACGTCCTCACGTTTCTTGCCGCGCAGCCGGTGCGATAGGAACTGCGCGCCCGATGCGCCGATTTGGATGGACGGTCCTTCGCGGCCGAGCGAGAGGCCGAAGAGCGATCCGAGCAGGCCTCCGATGAAGCGAACCGGCAGAATCGTCTGCCATCGCATTTTCAGGCCGCAGATCACCACGCCGTTGGTTTGCGGAATGCCGCTGCCGCCGGCCATCGGCTCTTTTTTGACCATCCATGCGATGGCGAGCGCGGCTGCGATTGCGGCGACCGCCCACGGTGCGACCAGCCACGGGGTTTCGCGGATGCGCGCGTAGATCCAGCGCGCGGTGTCGGTGCCGTATTCGATGCCGAGACGGTAGAGGACGACGAGGAAGCCGGAAATCAGGCCGACGAGAATGCCGGCAGCGGCCATCTTCCATTTCAGGTGGTCGAATCGCGGGACCAGTTTGCTGAACCTGTCAAACCTGTCGAACCTGTCGTTAGGCGGCATTGCAGTCATCGCACTCCCCTTTTCCGTTCCTCCGCCGCGCACCCCGTCGGTGTGTATGCGGTGTGCGTCATACGCGCACGCCATCGCACGCACCATACGCAAAGTGCCGGCAGGCACAGGCCCACCGGCACTTGTCATTGACGTTCGTTACCGACGTTCATATCGACGAATCAGCCGAATCAGCTTCAGTCGATCAGCGAGTTGATCTGGATGATGTGGTCGCGCTGCGGGCCGGTGCCGATCACGGAAATGCGGCAGCCGGACAGTTCCTCAAGACGCTTGACGTAATCCTGGCAGGTCTTCGGCAGATCGTTGAAGTCATGGACCTGGGAAATGTCCTCGTCCCAACCCGGCATGGACTCGTAAATCGGCTTCGCGGCGGCGAACTCGGCCTGGTCGGTCGGCATATCGTCGCGACGCTCGCCGTTGACGTCGTACGCCACGCACAGCGGGATTTCCTTGAGGCCGGTGAGCACGTCGAGCTTGGTGAGCACGATGTCGGTCAGGCCGTTGACCTGGGCCGCGTAACGGTTGACGACCGCGTCGAACCAACCGCAGCGACGCGGGCGACCGGTGGTCACGCCGTACTCGTGGCCTTGGGCGCGCAGCCATTCGCCGTCCTCGCCGAACAGTTCGGTCGGGAACGGGCCTTCGCCCACGCGGGTCACATACGCCTTGGAGACGCCGATCACGCGGGTGATCTTGGTCGGGCCAACGCCGGTGCCGGTGCAGGCGCCGCCGGCGGTCGGGTTGGAGGAAGTCACGAACGGGTAGGTGCCGTGGTCCACGTCGAGCATGGTGGCCTGGCCGCCTTCGAACAGCACGGTCTTGCCCTCGTCGAGCGCCTTGTTGAGCACCAGGGAGGTGTTGGCCACGTACGGCTTCAGGCGTTCGCCGAGCTTGAGCAGCTCGTCGGTGGTCTCGTCCACGTCGATCGGGCGACGGTTGTACAGCTTGACGAGCATCTGGTTCTTCTGATGCAGGCTGGCCTCGACCTTGTCATGCAGATGCTCCGCGTTGAACAGGTCGTGCACGCGGATGCCCACGCGGTTGATCTTGTCGGCGTATGCCGGGCCGATGCCACGGCCGGTGGTGCCGATCTTGTGCTTGCCGAGGAAGCGTTCGGTCACCTTGTCGAGCACGCGGTGGTACGGGGCGATGATGTGCGCGCTTTCGCTCACCAGCAGTCGGGAGCAGTCCACGCCACGGCTTTCAAGACCGTCGATC
>OGQI01001475.1_pt1 | contig 16057 bp, 13 predicted proteins | sample 1553171 | NCBI WGS metagenome assembly OGQI01 (sample SAMEA2579988, study PRJEB22360) | human gut metagenome | biome: human gut; feature: human-associated habitat; material: faeces | place: Denmark | collected 2008/2010
CCGGATTCATCAGTTCAATATGAATGACAAGGAAAACTGCATGTACTCTCCGGATGTCGTTTCTTTTGCCCGCGAGAAGGGATATTTTAATGGAGTAAACAAAGACTTTAGCTTCTCATTAGCCTATGCGCCTCTTGATTTTGGTGCCCGCCGTTTCTGTGAGGCTCGTGTGTGGAGCTATTTTAATAAGTTCACAGATAACGGAAAAGATTATCTTCCTTACATTGAGGGAAAGACCAATACGCCGATGCCTCTTTTTGTGAAACCGAAACATAAGTTATCCGTGCAAGATGTGAAAGATATGATGCGCGACCATTATGAAGGAACGCCTCTTGACATCTCCAATGATTTTGGAGCCGGACCTTATAAGACACCTTACCGTCTTTCTCCTCTGAACTTCAAGGTAGATGGTCAGGAATATTTCAACGAACGTCCGATTTCCACTCAACAAAGCGGGTTTGTATTTGTTGCACAAATGCGGGCTCATAAGCCGGACCTGATAGGCGGTGTACTTTGGTTTGGCGTGGATGATGCGAACATGGCTGTATTTACCCCGGTTTATTGTTGTGCTACTAAAGTGCCGGTATGTTATACCCGTGTAGATGGGGCCGATTATATTACTTTCTCCTGGAATTCTGCTTTCTGGATTTTCAACTGGGTATCTAATATGGTCTATCCGCGTTATGATTTGATGATCGGTGATGTACGGGAAGCGCAGAAAGAAATGGAAACTACTTTCAATAATGCACAGGAAGGCATTGAAGAAATGGCTGCCAAACTGCTGGCAAAAGATAAGAACGCAGCGGTTGACTTTCTGACAAACTATACAAATATGACCGCACAGAGCACTTTCGATACTTGGAAACAATTGGGTACATTCTTGATTGTGAAGTACAATGATGGAGTGGTGAAACGTGTTAAAGACGGTAAGTTTGAGCGTAATTCTATCGGACAACCTGCCGGAGTGATGCGTCCCGGATATCCGAAAGAATTCTTGCAGGAATATGTCAAGCAGACTGGTGACAGATATAAAGTGCCACAAGAATAGATATTAAGTATGAGATATTAGGTATTAAGTATATCGCTTTTTAATTCTTAATTCTCAAATTTCAATTAAAAGAATAGGAATTATAAACTTATTATTTTACATTTGTGTGCTCAAGAAATTGATAATAAATAATTCATTAACCAATAAATAACAATCGAAATGGAAAATCAGGAACTTATTAAACAGGTCACTGAAAAAGCCGAAAAATGGCTAACCCCGGCTTATGATGCTGAAACCCAGGCTGAAGTGAAACGTATGTTGGAAAACGATGATAAAACCGAACTAATTGAAGCTTTCTACAAAGATCTTGAATTTGGTACTGGTGGTCTGCGTGGTATTATGGGTGTAGGTAGCAATCGTATGAATATCTATACGGTAGGTGCTGCCACTCAAGGACTTTCCAACTATCTGAAAAAGAACTTCAAAGACCTGCCGCAGATTTCTGTAGTAGTAGGTCACGATTGCCGTAACAACAGCCGTTTGTTTGCGGAAACTTCTGCTAATATTTTCTCTGCCAATGGTATTAAAGTATATCTGTTTGACGACATGCGTCCGACACCGGAAATGTCTTTCGCCATCCGTCACCTCGGTTGCCAGAGCGGTATCATTCTGACTGCTTCTCACAATCCGAAGGAATACAACGGCTATAAGGTCTACGGTGCAGACGGCTGCCAGGTTACGACCGAGGCGGCAGCAGAGATCCTTGCAGAGATTGAGAAGCTGGACATCTTTGCGGACGTCAAGACCAGCGATTTTGAAGCAGGCGTGGTAAACGGTAGCATCCAGTACATCCCGGACGAGGTCTACACCGTTTTCGTAGAACAGGTCAAGAAACAGTCTGTTCTGTTTGGCGAAGAGGTCAACAAGAACGTGGCCATCGTGTACAGCCCGCTGAACGGCACCGGTCTGAAGCCTGTGACCCGCACTCTGAAGGAGATGGGCTACACCAACATCACCGTGGTCAAGGAGCAGGAGCAACCGGATGGAAACTTCCCGACCTGCCCGTACCCCAACCCGGAGATCAAGGAAGCCATGGCGCTGGGCATGGAGTATGCCAAGAAGTGCAACGCTGATCTGCTGTTGGCGACCGACCCTGACTGTGACCGTGTGGGTATCGCTGTCAAAAACAAGGCAGGAGAGTACGAGCTGCTGACCGGCAACCAGACCGGTATGCTGCTGCTGGATTATATCTGCAGTCAGCGTGTGAAGCACGGCAAGATGCCTGTCGACCCGGTCATGGTCAAGACAATCGTCACCATGGACATGGGCGAGCAGATTGCTACTCATTACGGCCTGCGTACCATCAATGTGCTGACTGGCTTCAAGTTTATAGGTGAGCAGATCGGCAAGCTGGAAAAGCAGGGCAAGGCAGACAGCTATGTGTTCGGCTTTGAGGAAAGCTATGGATATCTGACCGGCTCCTACGTCCGCGACAAGGACGGTGTAGACGGTGCGTACATGATCTGCGAGATGTTCAGCTACTATGCGACCAAGGGCATCAGCCTGTTGGACAAGCTGGATGAGCTGTACAAGATCTATGGCTACTGCCTCAATACCCTGCACAGCTATGAGTTCGACGGCAGCGCTGGTTTCGCCAAGATGCAGAGCATTATGCAGGCATTTCGTGGTGACATCAAGGAATTTGGCGGCAAGAAGGTTGTCAAGTTGCTGGACTATGTTCCGGGTCTGGATGGTTTGCCTAAATCCGATGTGCTCAAGTTTTTACTGGAAGATAATTGCTCCATTGTGGTACGTCCTTCCGGTACCGAGCCGAAGCTGAAAACTTATATCTCTGTCAGTGCGGAGAATAAGGAAACTGCCGAGATGGTGGAGGCAGATATCCGAAAGAGCGCTGAAAAATATTTAAAGTAAAAAAGATTGGCAGTTGTATGAGGAGAAAAAACATGAATATTATTTTGCTTTCTGGTGGTTCCGGTAAACGTCTTTGGCCTCTTTCTAATGATGTGCGTAGTAAGCAGTTTATCAAATTGTTCAAGAATAATGATGTGTATGAGTCTATGGTGCAGCGCGTTTACCGCCAAATCACCACAGTAGACGCTGATGCAAAGATTACCATTGCAACCAGTAAGTCGCAGGCAAGTGCTATCAAGAATCAGTTGGGCGAAAAGGCATCCATTTGTGTAGAGCCTTGCCGCCGCGATACCTTTCCGGCTATTGCGTTGGCTGCTACATATCTTCATGATGAAATGGAGGTTGCAGAGGATGAAGCTGTTGTTGTCTGCCCGGTTGATCCTTATGTAGATAATACCTATTACGAAGCAGTCAAGACCCTGCAGGAGCTGGCAGAGCAGGGTGGCGCAAACCTGACTTTGATGGGCATTGAGCCGACCTATCCCAGTGAGAAGTATGGTTACATCATTCCTGAAAATGGCGAAAACGTCAGCAAGGTCAAGGAGTTTAAAGAAAAGCCGGATGTAGAAACGGCCAAAAAGTATCTGGCTCAGAGTGCGCTGTGGAATGCTGGTATCTTTGCGTTCAAGCTAGGATATCTGCTGGATAAAGCACATAGTATGATCGACTTCGAGGATTACCGTGATCTGTTCAATAAATATGATACTCTGACCAAGATTAGCTTTGACTATGCAGTGGTTGAGAAAGAGTCCAGCATTCAGGTTTTGCGCTACAGTGGCGATTGGAAAGATGTCGGTACTTGGAACATGATGGCCGAAGTTATGGCAGATAAAACCAAGGGCAAGGCCATTTTGGATGAAACCTGCGAGAATACCAATGTGGTGAACGAACTGAATATTCCAATCCTCTGTATGGGGTGTAAGGATATGATTGTTGCCGCCAGTGGCGATGGTATCTTGATTGCTGATAAAGAACGTAGCGGTTATATGAAGCCTTATGTGGAAAAAATCGAAACAGAAGCAATGTATGCTGAGAAATCTTGGGGTACTTATACAGTCATTGATGTTCAACCGGGTTCGATGACAGTCAAGATTTCCATGAGAGCTGGTGAGCATATGACATACCATATGCATAATTACCGCGAGGAAGTTTGGACGGTCGTTTCTGGTAAAGGGAAGGCAATTGTAGATGGCATGGAACAGGTGTTGCGCACTGGTGATGTAATCACAATTGCCGCAGGCTGTAAGCATACAGTAGAGGCTATTACAACACTTGATATGGTTGAAGTTCAGCTCGGTGAAGAAATCAGTGTTACAGACAAGATTAAATTCCCGATGGATTAATGCTGCGGAGGATAAATTAATGGAAATCATGAAATTAATTCCGACTGGCAAGGACTATCTGTGGGGTGGCACCCGACTCCGGGAAGAATACGGAAAAAAGATTGATTTGACTCCGCTGGCAGAGACATGGGAATGCTCTGTACATCCGGATGGCCCTAGCTATGTGGCGAATGGAATCTATAAGGGACAAACGCTGGCGGAGGTACTGAATGCTCACTCAGAATATCTTGGCACAAAGGTAGAAAACGGAGAACTGCCTGTATTGGTGAAATTCATCGATGCCAAGAAGGATTTGTCTGTTCAGGTTCATCCCGATGACGCATATGCACGGAAACACGAAGGCGACAACGGTAAGACCGAGATGTGGTACGTCGTGGACGCTGACGAAGGTGCACACTTGATTTATGGCTTTCAGCACAAGGTGACCGAGGAAATTCTTCGGAAAGCTATTGAAACTGGAACATTGGATAAGCATCTGCAAAAAGTTGAAGTTCACAAGGGCGATACTTATTTTGTCCCGGCGGGAACCGTACATGGCATTGGAAAAGGTATTCTGGTAGCTGAAATTCAGGAAAGTTCTAATGTGACCTATCGTGTCTATGACTATGACCGTGTGGATAAGAACGGTAAAAAGCGTGAACTGCACTTTGATAAGGCTGTTCAGGTTATGGATATGAATGTTGAGCCGGATGTGAGCCAGAAACCAAGAATTGTGAAATACTATTCTGGCTGTTCTCGTGAGCTGCTCTGCCGCTGCAAATATTTTGAAACGGAACGGATTCAAGTCACAAAGGGCTTTGCCTTTTCTGTAATGGATACCTCTTTTCAGGTGCTGATGTGTCTGAATGGATATGGTGAAGTACAGACGATGGATGCAGAGCAGAAACCGATGCGATTCAGCAAGGGAGAAACATTGTTTTTGCCGGCTGGAATGGGCAGATGTTTGGTTGTTGGTGATGCAGAGTTGATTAAAGTTCGGTGCTAAAATTAGAACGATAGCGGAGAAATTATGAAGAAAATCTTACATATTTCAAAATACTATTACCCATTTTCTGGAGGAACAGAACAAATCGCACGTGATTGTGTTCTGGCATTAAAAGGGGGGTATAGTCAAAAAGTAATTGCGTTTAATGATGGTAAAGAAGACAAGGTAGATATTGTTGATGGAGTTGAAGTGATAAAATGTGGCTGCTTTACAAAGATTGCAGCACAGTCGCTGTCTACTTCGTATGGGAAGCAATTACATAGAGTAATGAAGAAATTTGATCCAGATATTGTTGTTTTCCATTACCCGAACCCATTTGTTGCGTCCCTACTGTTAAGGGAAATGAAAAACACAAAAGCAAAACTTGTGGTGTACTGGCATCTTGATATTGTTCGCCAGAAATACCTGAAGCTCTTATTTAATCCTCAAAATAGAAGCCTGCTTGCACGTGCAGATAAAGTTATCGCAACATCTCCAAATTACATAGAAGGAAGCAAATGGCTTCAATCTGTAAAAGATAAGTGTGTTGTAGTGCCGAATTGCATCAATGTGGAGCGAATGACTATCACACCAGATATAGAAAAACGTGCAACAAAAATTCGAGAAGAAAACAAGGACAAGACAATATGTGTTGCAGTAGGTCGGCACACTGAATATAAGGGATTCACCTATTTGGTACAGGCCAGTAAGTTAATAGATGATCGATTCCGAATTTATATTACGGGTACAGGAGAACTGACTGAAAAACTTCACGAAGAAGCAAGAGGGGACAATAAAATTACATTTACAGGCCGTATTGATGATACAGAACTGAAAGCATTGATTCTCGCCTCGGATATGTTCTGTTTCCCTTCCATTTCAAAAAATGAAGCATTTGGATTGGCACTGGCAGAAGGTATGTACTACGAAAAGCCTGCAGTAACATTTACAATTCCTGGCTCCGGTGTCAATTATGTCAGTTTGAATAGAGTCACAGGGATTGAGGTTGAAAACCGTAATGTTGAAAAGTATGCAGATGCAATGCAGACGCTCGCTCAGAATAAAGAATTGTGCCTTAAATATGGTAAGGCAGGAAAAGAGCGAGTTAAAAACAATTTTTTGTCAACACAGTTTAGTATAAATATAAATACAGTAATAAATAGCCTTTGAGAATGGGATGGATTAATGAGACCAATTATTATAAATGGCAGATTTTTACTTCATCGAACAACAGGAGTGGAAAGATATGCCAGAGAAATTATTGCGGAACTGGATAAAACTATTCCGGCGGGATCTATAACGATGGCTGTCCCTCCAGAAATAGAAAATGTGCCAGTCTACCAGAATATTAAAGTAATAAAAACAGGAAAATTCAAAAATCGGCTATGGGAACATATTTCTTTTCCGTGGTATGTGCATAAACAAAAAGGAATCTCCCTAAATCTGTGCAATGTTGCTCCATTGCCGTCACCGGGCATAGTTTGCATCCATGATGTGAAGATTAAGGCAACGCCACAGTATTTTAGTAAAAAATTTCTTCTATGGTACGAAATTTTGTTTGGAAATGCTACGAAAAGAGCAAAGAAAATTATTACAGTATCGGAGTTTTCTAAATCTGAAATTGTGAAGTATTTCAAAGTTGATCCAGATAATATTACGGTGATTCCAAATGCATGGCAACATTATGAAAGAATCGGATATGATGAAAGTGCACTTAGTACATATGGTTTGGAAAAGAACAATTACTATTTTTCAATGTGTAGTTTAGAACCAAACAAAAATTTTAAATGGATAGCAGAAGAAGCGAGAAAAAATGCAGATATGGCCTTCGCGGTTGCAGGTTCCATTAACAGAAATGTTTTCTCCGAAGGGCTTGGCTTTGAACTGCCACCTAATATGAAACTTCTTGGTTTTGTCAGTGATGAAGAAGCAAAAACCTTAATGAGAGATTGCAGTGCATTCCTTTTTCCGACTTTCTATGAGGGATTTGGTATCCCTCCGCTGGAAGCTATCAGTGCGGGAGCAAAGCAAGTGGTGGTTTCGGATACGGATGTTATGCATGAAATATTCGGAGATGGTGTAGTTTATGTAGATCCGAATGACTGCAATATTGCATTGTCAGACTTTCCGGAAATATCCGAGACACAGGTTTATGGACTGTTGGCAAAATACAGCTGGAAAAAATCCGCAGAGACCTTGTTGGAACTGTTAAAAAACATGGATCGGGGGTTAGATAAATGAGAATAGGCATAAATGTTTCGGTGCTTAAAGCAGGAGAAAACGTATCTGGTATAGGTTATTATACATACAGAATCGTTAAAGAACTGCTGGATAACGATACAGAAAATGAATACTACTTATTTAGCAACTGCGAGATTTCCGTGCATTTTCCGGAGAACAGTAGAGTGCATAATATATTGTACCCCTGCAAAAATCGTTTGCTTTGGTCAAGGTATCTTCTAGGATGGCAGATTCAAAAGTTTAATTTGGATATATTTTGGTCACCTACCCACAATCTGCCGATTGTCAAAAAGAAAAAAACAAAATATTATATGACAGTGCATGACATTGCAAATCATATTTTGGAAAATATTTCGCAGAGCAAAAGCAACCAGCAAAAGTATCTGAGGCTCATTCTTGATCATTCCTGCAAAATTGCTGACGGAATCATCGCTCCGTCAAATGCAACAAAAAATGATCTTGTAGAACATTTTAGAGTTGCTCCTCAAAAAATTTTTGTCATTTATGAGGGCGGAGATAAGGAAAGCAACGTAAAGCCAGCAGGTGAACAGGAACTTGAAGAAAAATATCGGGTGAAAAAGCCATATTTTCTATACGTTGGAACGCTTCAACCGAGAAAAAACATTGAAACGATTGTTGAGTCATTTTTACGCCTTGCAAAAAATGAATCGACAGTGCAGCTTGTTCTGGCAGGCGGAATAGGTTGGGGGATGGACAAAGTCCTTGATAAAATACAGAATAGTAGCTTCAAAGACCGTATTATTCTAACGGGATATGTCTCAGAAGAAGAAAAGGCTGGACTTTACAAGAATGCGGAAGCATTTCTTTTTCCATCGCAGTATGAGGGTTTTGGAATTCCAGTTCTGGAAAGTTTTAGTTATGGTGTACCAGTTATTACTGCCCAAAATTCTTCACTGCCAGAAGTTGGAGGTAACGCAGCTATTTATATTGAAAATGTCATGTCGTCTGCGGAACTTGAAGAATGCATGAAAAAGATTCTAGATTTAAGCAAGGCTGATCGAATGTTATTGTCAGAAAAAGGCATACAACAGTTTAACAAATTCACCTGGAAAAAGTGTACAAGAAAAATTTTTGAACTTTTTTGCGGAAAAGCGGTTTGATTTGCAAAAGACTTCAAGTGATGGGGATATGCAGTACAAAAAGTTTTTTCAGAAATATTTTACAGAATAGAAAACAGAGTGGTATTTATAATGACTGAAACAGCTACCTTAACCTGGTTCTCAGGAAATTACGGGTCAACAATGCAGGCATTTGCACTGCAAAAAACGGTAATGGAATTGGGATATGACAATCATATCATCAATTATGTACCAAATAAGCGGGAGAAACTTACTTTTTTCTGCAAAAATTCAGCTAGGTTTGTGACTCTTAAAGCTAAGATTGAAAATAAAAAAATTGAATCTAAATTTCTAAATAGAGAAGAAATTGATCTCAAAAATGAGAAATTTGAAGAATTTTACGAAAAAAACCTCTTTCTTACTGAGGAGCTTCCAATGCAGAATAAAATGAAGAGTCTAAACAACAAATATCGTATATTTTTGTGTGGAAGTGATCAGATATGGAATCCGAATTATTTTAAGAAGTGTAATTTCTTGGACTTTGTTTGGGAGTCGAATATAAAAATTGCATACGCACCGAGTATTGGCACAACAAAGCTTGCAGAGAATGAAAAAAGAAGAATGAAGCCATATCTGGATAGTTTTAATAAAATTTCTGTAAGAGAGCAGTCCAGTAAAAACTTGATAGAAAGTGTTGTAGAGAAACCGGTTCAAGTGGTTTGTGATCCAGTGTTTTTGCTGTCCAGAGAAAAATGGATTAAAAGTATGCAGTTAAAAGCTCCGATAGGAAAATACATTCTGTGCTATTTTCTGGGTGATAATCCTGAGTATCAAGAGACTGCCAAGAAGCTCCAGGAAATCTTGAATATAAAAGTCAAAGTTATTCCTACAAACATATTTGGTTATTCTCTTGGCTTTGAAACACAGAAAACTGTTGGACCGAAGGACTGGCTAAATTTGCTTTATGGTGCAGAATTTGTGCTGACAGATTCTTTTCACGCAACGGCATTTTCTATCATTTTTAATAAGAGCTTTTATGTTCTGAAGCGTTTTTCAGACACCAGTTCTAAATCACAGAATTCGAGAATTTATCATCTTTTGAACATGACAGGACTTGAGGATCGTATCTGGCAGGATTCAACGAATGTAAACTATATCGAAAATGATACATGGAAGATTGTTGATGAGAAAATGAGGACGGAAAGAGAAACTTCTACATTGTGGCTAAAAAATGCACTTGAGAATAAGTAAATACAGAAAACGAATTTTCGGGGAATGGAATAAATGAAATTATATATGAATAAAAAGGATTGCTGCGGTTGTGCAGCATGTGTAAATATTTGCCCTAAATCTGCAATAACAATGGAAAAGGATGAAATAGGACAGTATTTTCCTCATATCAATGACACACTATGCATTGGCTGCGGAGCATGTAAGCGCGTATGCGATTTTCAGAGAAAAGATGATAACCAGTTTGGACATCAGGTACTGTCGGCTTATGGTGCTGCATCCAAGAATGAAAGTCTGATAAAAAAATCTGCTTCTGGCGGCATGTTTGCACAGTTTGCAGAGTTTTTTCTGGAAAAGGGTGGCGTTGTCTACGGAGCTGCAATGTTACAGGAAGACAAATTATGGGTAAAGCACATTCGTGTGGAGAATCAGACACAGCTTTATCTTATTCAAGGCTCAAAATATATTCAGAGCGATACCTGTGATACATTTCAGAAGGTAAAACAGGACTTGTCAAAAGGACGGCAGGTTCTATTTTCAGGTACTCCATGTCAAGCAGCGGCATTGAGAAGTTTTTTGAAGAGGGATTACGAAAATCTTATTGTTGTAGATATTGTCTGTCATGGAGTTTCCACAGCGCAGATCTTTCAGGATTACATAAGTTTTCTTGAAAAAAAGAAAAATATAAAAATTACAAATTTTGCATTTCGGGATAAATCTGTTGGCTGGGGCCTGGATGCAAAATATGAATACTTAAAAAAGAGTAAACTCAAGACACAACGGCTGTATTATAAACTGTCTTCATTTTACAATTACTATGAGAAAGCTGCTATCAGTAGAGAAAACTGTTACCATTGTAAATATGCTTGTCCGTCACGGATTGGAGACATCACATTAGGGGATTTTTGGGGTGTTGAGAAAAATCAGCCGGATTGCCTGCGAGAAAAGGGCGGAATATTTGATGAGAAAAAAGGCATCTCTTTCTGTCTGGTAAACTCTCAGCGTGGTGCTGAATTACTTGAGAAGATTTCGTCTAAGATAAATTATGTTGATAGTGATTTTGAAACGATCTCTATGCAGAATGGGAATCTGTTAAAACCGACAACTATGCCGCCAAGCAGAAATGAGCTCATGGATCTTTATAAGCAAAACGGCTATGATGCAGTAGACCGGCTATACTGGAAAAAAATCGGTTATAAAAAGATATATTATTTTATTCTGGCAAAGGCACCAAGAGATTTGAAAAAGAAAATTAGATTATTAGTGAAGAAATAAGGAATGCAGATATGAAGATTTTATTGGTTAATACTTATTATTATCCAGAGATATATGGTGGCGCGGAGTACAGTGTAAAGAAATTGGCTGAGGAATTAAAGCAGCAGGGACATACTGTTAAGGTCTTGTGTACGGGCAGTGAAGCGAAACGTGAAGTAATTGACGGGATAGATGTAATAAGGGTTGTATCCCAAAATTTATGCCGGGGATGTGAAGCAGCAAAGTATCCTTTGTATAAAAGGGTAATAAGGCGGACCCTGGACATTTGGAATCCGTTTAATAAATCGGAAATTGATAAAGTATTGGAAGAATATAAGCCTGATGTTATCCATACAAACGGATTATATGACCTTTCTACAATTGTCTGGGAAGCTGCGTATAAAAAGAAGATTAAGATCGTGCATACATTGCGTGATTATCACCTGCTCTGTCCATTCACCTCTCTCCATTGCAGCAAAGTGGAGGATGAGTGTCCTTATGTGCCGCCTAAAGGATTTTGTCGGATGCACAGAGCAATAAATAGGGTAAAAGCTAAGTATGTTGATGTTGTTACAGCTCCGTCCAGTGTTACGCTGAATCTGTTGATAAAGAACCAATTTTTTACTTCGAGCGAAAAAAAGGTGGTTCCGAATGCAACGGAATTTGATGCTTCAGAAATTAATAAACTGTTAGCAAGAAGAAAAAGTGCAGAAGCTCACACCCTGAAATTTGTTTATCTGGGAACATTAAGCAAACCAAAAGGGATTCAGTGGATGATTTCATCTTTTAACGATTTGTCACAAAATGCTGAATTGTATATCGCTGGAAAAGGAAAATTACGTGATTATGTGGAAGAACAGGCGAAGAACAATAAAAAAATTCATTTTGTCGGTTTTTTGAACGAGACACAGGTCGACGAATTGCTAAAAGAGTGTGATGTTTTACTTTGCCCATCTCAATGGCAGGAGCCTTTTGGCCGAGTGGTGTTGGATGCGTATAAACATGCAATGCCTGTAATCTGTAGTGATCAGGGAGCACTTCCCTCACTTGTGGATGATGGAAAAACGGGGTTTGTTATAGAATCTGGAAATCAACCGGCTCTGACAGCTGCAATGCAGCATTATATAGAAGCAGTAGACGACATTTGCAAACATGCCGCAATGGGAGTTGAAAAACTAAATTTGTATTCGCTGGAAAATCAGGCAAGGGTCTTTTGTGAAATTTACGAATGATTTTAAAGTAAAGTTCCGTATCTTTACACACAACACAATCGATTTTTGTCACTCGTGAACGCAGAACTAGCAAGTTGATGAGACCAGCTATTAAAAGAAAGGAAACGTGTGATAATTAATGCTTTAATTATCATGCAAGATAAAACATGAGTATTATTGCTGTAATACTGGCTTCAAGTTTGGCAGTATTATCTTATAAAATTGAAAAAAGACTCTATAATCCAGTGACGCTCTTTTGCGGGATTTGGGCTCTGGTCATATTATTTGCGGCTCTACATTTATATGGAATGAAGGAAGCTTCAGATTATGCGTATTCGATTATGACTCTGGGCATCGTTTGTTTTTCATTTGGGAGTTATATGGCATTGTCAATCCGAAAACGATTCAGAATAAGTCTGATTCGAAAAAGGCAGTCAAGCAATGCATCTGGAAATTATAATATTAATTATCCGGTTGTATATGTGGTAGGTACCATTGTACTTGTTTATCTTGTTGTCGAAAGTATTGTTGCTTTTTTTGCATATCGCAGTGGTATTCAGATGAACGAATTGCGTTCATCTATGATGGGATATTCTACGACGGGTTATGCAAGTGGAATGGCTTTGCTACGGCAAGGCCCACTTGCGTTGATCTATTCATTTGTATTTTTGCCGGGCTTCTATTCGCTTCTTCTAGTAACAAGTGTGGATGTCATTATTGGGCAAAAGCGCAAACTCCTTATTGTAATGAGTGTAGTTGCTGTTGTACTGAAAAATTACGCAGAAGGATCAAGAATGTGTTTGACTCATCTTGTACTGTATTTGACCCTTCTTCTGTTGATTTATAAGAGAGGTGTTCTGTCCCCAAAGGCAAAAAAATGGATTAAGAGAACAGTTATAATAATCATTATTGGGTTTCTGGTTGTGTCAAATATTCGATTTTCTGAATCAGAAAAAACAATGGCGCAACAGTTATATATGTATTTTACTTGTACGGTGCCGCTGTTTGATTATTGGCTGGAATTTGAAAAAGCAACAGGAGTTCATACGTATGGAGTGGTGTCTTTGCTTGGACTTTTAAGGTTCCCATGTAATATCCTGAAAATGATTGGAATTACATTTCCAACGGTGATATTGAATAGTGCAAATGAAATTGCAGTCAACTGGGACTCGTTTGTAAATATAGGACCCAAATTGAACTATAACTCTTATGTTACTTTGTTTTTGTATTTTTATAAAGACGCAGGTATTATTGGCGTGATTATAGGATCACTTTTATTTGGATTTGTATGTGGTATGGCGTATAAAAACTTAAAGCAAGAGGTAGCAAAGGGAAAAATGCCACTTCGTTTAACATATGTCTATGTGTTGCTTGGCTGCTTTATAATACAGTCGTATATAAGATTTTTCTTTTCACGAACCGACTATGCAATGATCTTATATTATGCACTTATTTTCTTCAAGAAAAATAAAGAACAATCGTTTGAGACAGTAGAAAATGAAAAGTATTTATCGTAAAGAGAGAAAGATAAAATGAAAAGTCAAACCAGTATTAAAAAAAATTTTATCTATCAGATGATCTATCAGATCCTGATTATTATACTTCCTTTTGTAACATCGCCTTATATTGCAAGAACAATAGGTGCTGAAGGTCTTGGAACATATTCATACAGCTATTCAATTGCATATTATTTTGTGCTTTTTTCCATGCTTGGCCTTGCAAACTATGGGAATCGGGCAGTTGCGCAATGCAGAGATAATCAGAAAAACCTGAACGAAACATTTTCCAATATTGTGACATTACATATAGCTTTTTCTTTCATTTGCTGTGTGGTGTATATTTTGTATGTGTTTTTTCTGGCCAACGAAAAACTGTATGCCGGAATTCAGTTTGCTTATGTGCTAAGCGGCTTATTTGATGTGAGCTGGTTCTATTTTGGAATAGAAAGATTTAAATTGACAGTAACAAGAAATATCATTATAAAAATATTGAATGTTGTTTGCGTCTTTGTTTTTGTTAGAAGTGCGAATGATCTATGGAAGTATTGTGCAATTATGGCTGTCGGCATGTTGATAAGCCAAATTTCTTTATGGTTTCCTTTAAATAAATTCGTTGCATTTCAAAAGCCGACGTGGAAAAAGATGAAACCGCATATCGAACCGCTTTTGATCTTATTTATTCCAGCCATTGCAGTTAGTTTATATAAATATATGGATAAAATCATGATTGGTGCGATGAGTAATAAGGCTCAGCTTGGATTTTATGAAAATGCGGAAAAAGTAATTAATATCCCACTTACAATCATTACGTCATTTGGGACGGTAATGCTTCCCAAAATGTCAAATCTGGTGGCTTCTCAAAATAGGGAAAAGACAAATCAGTATATATCGCTGTCAATGAAATATGTGATGTGTTTGTCCTTTGCACTAGCATTTGGCTTGGCTGGAATTGGAAAGGTTTTTGCCCCTGTTTTCTGGGGGCAGGAATTTATGCTTTCGGGTGTGCTGATTATGGGCCTTTCGATTACAATTCCTTTTATGTCGTTTGCAAATATCATTCGGACACAGTTTTTGATTCCATCAGAAAAGGATAAAGAATATCTTGCTTCTGTTATTGGTGGAGCAGTAGTTAATCTAATTGCGAACATGCTACTGATTTCAAAAATTGGAGCAATTGGAGCAACGATTGGTACAATTTTTGCCGAGATTTTTGTTTGTGTGCTCCAGACGATGAGCGTTAGAAAGGAACTCCCGGTACTACGATATATAAAAAGTATATGGATGTTTGGTGTTTTTGGAGTAGCTATGTTTGTAGGGGTGTTCTATATCGGAAATGCTTTGGAAAACAAAGTGTCAACATTGTTACTGCAGATCATCTGTGGAATGCTGATATATGGAACATCTTGCGTGATATATTTTGTTCACACAAAAGATGATATGATTTTAAAAATGCTAAGGGGGATAAAAGAAAAAATCAGATAATATCTGGAACGGACTTATATCTGAGTTTCATTGAGACGTTCAAAGTTATGGAAAGAAGAAATAAATGAAAACAACATTACTTATCATGGCGGCCGGAAGCGGCAGTTGATTTGGAACGGGAATAAAACAGTTGGAGCCGGTCGATGATGCAAACCATATCATTATGGACTACTCAATCCATGATGCAATTGAAGCTGGTTTCAATCATGTGGTTTTTATCATCCGTAAGGATATCGAGAAAGAGGTCATCGGTGATCGCATTGCCTCTATTTGCGCTTCTCATGATGTAACAGTGGGCTACGCTTTTCAGGATATCAACGATATTTCGGGAGAACTTCCGGCAGGCCGTACAAAACCGTGGGGAACTGGACAGGCTGTGCTTGCAGCGAAGGAAGTGATCGATATCCCGTTTATTGTGATCAACGCAGATGACTACTATGGCAAAGAAGGTTTCAAAGCAGTCCACGAGTATTTGGTAAATGGTGGCAAGTCCTGTATGGCAGGTTTTGTACTGAAGAACACTCTGTCCGATAACGGCGGTGTGACTCGCGGCATCTGCAAGATGGATGAGAATGGAAACTTGACTGAGGTTGTGGAAACCAAGAACATCGTAAAGACCGCAGCTGGAGCAGGGGAAGATGTCTGTGAAGGTTCTGAAAACCAACGACACCTGGTACGGCATGACCTACCATGAGGATGTCGCAGCAGTGAAAGACAGCTTCAAGAAAATGTTGGCGGATGGCGTATACAAGGCTGATCTGTTCAGTGATCTGTAATGGAAGCAATAAAGGTATTAGCCAAAATCCTCACAAACATCCTGACTGCTCTGTATGA
>OGQI01001482.1_pt1 | contig 15983 bp, 9 predicted proteins | sample 1553171 | NCBI WGS metagenome assembly OGQI01 (sample SAMEA2579988, study PRJEB22360) | human gut metagenome | biome: human gut; feature: human-associated habitat; material: faeces | place: Denmark | collected 2008/2010
CAACTACAACACCTGCTGCTGCGGATACACCAAATTCTTCTTCACAAGCTTTTACTAAATCATTTAATTCTAATACGGATAAACCTTTAATAACTTCAATAATTTCCTGAGTTGTCATCTTATTTCCCTCCATAAATCTTATATTATAATATTAATTATTCAGCTGCTGCTTCGGATTCTGCAGCTCCACCATCTTTCTGCTCTGCGATCTGTTTGATTACGCGGGCAAAGTTTGTAATTGGGGACTGAATGCTTCCCATGAATTTTGCGATAAGTTCGTCTCTTGATGGGATAGTTGCGATTGTTGCAATACCTGCTGCATCGTAGTAAGTACCTTCTACAACACCGCTCTTTAACTCACAGCATTTTGCTTTCTTAATAAAGTTAGCAACGATTCTTGCTGGAGCTGTTGCATCATCTTTGGAAATTGCAAATGCGTTTGTTCCTTCCAAATCTTTTACAACGCCTTCGAATTCTGTACCTTCTACAGCACGTTTTACCATAGTGTTCTTATAAACTTTATAAACAACACCTGCTTCACGACACTGTTTACGAAGTTCTGTTACATCAGCTACGGAAATTCCACGGTAATCTACAACTACCATAGATTTAGCTCCGTCAAGCTGAGCCTTAATCTCGTCAACAATAGGCTGTTTTAATTCTACTTTAGCCATCTTCCTGGTGCACCTCCTTAAATATTTGTGTGTACCGCCGTCAGTTCATCTTTCGATGAAATAAAAAAACTCTCTGTCCAAAGACAAAGAGCAGAAATATTCTAAGAATAAAATTATCTGAATATAACTTCCTCGGCAGGTGTTCTCACTTTATGCCTTACGGCACCTGCTGTCTTCGGCGTTCATACTTTGGTATGATATCATGGGTATGAAGAGATGTCAAGTGTTTTTTTGAAAAACAGACGAAAAACTTTATACAATATTATATAAAATGCTTCGTATCACTGCACTCTTAATGCTCAATCGCATTAAGAGCTTGTTCTAAGGCACATTTTTATATAATATTGTATAAAGTTTTTCTGTATTAGAGCGTGTTTGAAAAATGCTTTCTGCAAGATGTGCGTTACAATTTAGGGGAGATTTCGCCTGAATGAGGGCGGCGTAGCGGGCTACGTCAACTGAATGAAGGCAAAATATACCGCAAATTGGGGCGTGCAGGTTGCAGGAATGATTTTTCAAACACGCTCTAGGCCGTTGCAAAAATGCACTGACCATGGTTATGCTATCACCTGCTATCAAGGGAGGGATTTGTAGATTGCTGTTTTGGACTATGATTAAATTCAATTCATCTAAAAATCATCCAAAGACAGCTTCCGAATTAAATGGTAAATTAATAGTTATTTCCGAAGAAATATTCATATGGATTTATATATCCATTGCCATTGTCATTTCCAAAATTTCCATTGCCATAACCATAGTCTCCGGAATTTCCATTGCTATTACCAGAGTTGCCATTGCTGTTTCCATTATTATTTCCATTATTGGAGTTATTATTGGAATCATTGCTGGAATCGCTGGAGTTATCTGTTGTTACATCGCTGAAATCACTCTTTTTACCAAGAGTTACTGTAACAGTCTTTTCTTCGTATGTTCCGCTCTGGTTTGCTCTCTTAAATGTGATTTTTACTTTTGTATTAGCTTTTTTCAGTGCCAGTTTTTCTTTTAAGCCGGACATTGTAGATACGTTGTTACCCTCAAACTTGGTAATGACATCGCCTGCAGAGATTCCTGCTTTTTCTGCTGGTGATCCGCTGACTACCTGTGATACATAGATTCCGCTAGGGATTCCAAGTGCGCTGGAATAAGATTCATTAATGTCACGGCCTACGACTCCAAGGAATGCAGCATCTTTTGTGCTTACGCTGCTGGCATTCATTAAATCTGTTAAGATAGTTTTAGCTGTAGTGATAGGAATTGCATATCCCATACCTTCTACGGATGTATCTTCTAACTTCGCATTGTTGATACCTACAACCTGACCATCCATATTAATAAGTACACCACCACTGTTACCAGGGTTGATTGCGGCATCTGTCTGAAGAAGGTTCATTGTTCCATCTGTTAAAGATACTTCTCTGTTCTTTGCACTGACTACACCTGTTGTAACAGACTGGCCATATCCCAATGCATTACCGATTGCTACAACTTCTTCTCCTACTTTTAAATCATCAGAACTTCCAAGTGTTGCAACTTTAATCTTTGATGCTGTAGAGTCTTTGATATCCTTTATCTTTACAGAAATAACTGCAAGGTCTGCACTGGAGTCTGTTCCGACTACTGTTGCTTTGGCTGTTGTATCGTCTGCAAATCCTACGGTGAGGGAAGTGGCATCAGATACAACATGATTATTGGTTGCGATCATAAGATTATCTTTTGTCTTTGCAACGATAAATCCTGAACCTGCTCCTTCTGATTCCTGTGTACCAAAGCCATAATAATTGGAAGACTGAATTGTGCTTGTAATAGATACAACAGATGGCATCACTTCATTAACTACACTTGCTACATTACTGCTGGAGCTGCTTGAGCCGCTTGATGATGTCTCGCTCTTTGCACTTGTTGTTCCCGATGTTGTTTCAATTCGATCTGCTGTAGAAGGATATAATTTATCTTTTGCTACGGACACTCCTACAAAGCAGGCTCCCGCTACAAGACCAAATACTGCTGCGGATGCAACTAACTTGGCAGCTTTCTTACCCATTCCGTTCTTATTATTTTTACTGCCATTCTTTCTCTGTCTGCGTCTCTTATCAGGTTCCGGCGGGATATTCCCATAATAATTTTCATTATTATAAGTACTCTCATCTCTCCATCCGTGGCTGCTATAAGAATTATTATAAGTATCGTTGCAATTATTTCCATTGTCATACTGATAGGAACTGCCACCTGTACCTTGTTCTCTGTAAGAATATCTATGACTCTCTGTATTCTCCTGTGTTACCGATTCCTCAATCGGTGTTACATCTATAGCTACTTGCTGACTGTTGTTTTCCTGGTTATTTATCCTGTTGTTCTCTAAATTCTCATTATGGAATCCATTTTCAAATTCGTTCATAATGTTATCCCCTTTCCTAAGTTTGTAACCTTATCTTAGCAACGATGTGTGATAAATTTGTGTTGTATTTATGGCAAATTTATGGATTTCTACTGATTTTGCAGCTTTTTCACACTTTTTTCGTAAAAGCAGGAAAAGAAATAACCTTGTGGAATGCCCTATTCTATTGTATAATAAGTTAGAAAATTATCCCAGTAAGAGGTATATTACGCCCTTTTTTCCATATATATATCCCTTTTGGGTGATGGAGGTACACTTTTATGATTAAAGAGAATCAAAAATATCTTAACCGGTTCCACGTCGTTCTTGATGCACTGGTTATTTATTGTTCCTTTTGTCTTAGTTACTATATTCGATATATATGCCCTCTTTTTAAAGACATTTTTCCTCGTTTTGGTTACTGGCGGCAGTTGTGGCAATATCAGGGTATACTTCTTGTTCTGATTCCTGTATACCTTATTTTATATGCAAAGTTTAATTTATATAAACCAAAAAGATTTCAAAATAGGACTTCAGAGTATGCGAATCTCATTAAGGCGAATTCCATTGGAATGGTTTTCTTCTTTATATATATAATCTTTATGAAGATTCCCCATGTTTCACGAAGTCTTCAGTTAATGTTCTATGTTCTTTCCATGCTTCTTACCATTGCTGAAAGGGCGGCAATCCGTTATGCATTAGAAAGAACTCGCAGAAAGGGATTTAATCTTAAACATGTTGTTGTTATTGGTTTCAGTGCAGCAGCCGAAGCCTACATCGACCGTATTAAGTCAAACCCACAGTGGGGCTACACCATTCACGGTATTTTCGATGATAATCTCAAGGCTGACTTTTCTTACCGCAATACTTTTTGCATTGGTAAGTTAAAGGATGTAGAAAAGTTTCTTCAGAACACTTCTATGGATGAGGTGGCAATCGCACTCAGCCTGAAAGAGTATTATAAACTGGGAGATATGGTTGCTATCTGCGAAAAGTCTGGTGTGCATACAAAGTTTGTTCCAGATTATTATAAATTTATTTCTACTAACCCAGTTACTGAGGATTTGAACGGACTTCCGGTTATCAACATCCGTAATGTTCCGCTTACAAATACTGTAAACAAATGTATCAAACGTCTTGTGGACATTATTGGTTCTATCGTTTGTATCATTCTCTTTTCACCGATTATGGCTGTTGTTGCTGTTCTCGTTAAAAAGAGTTCCCCAGGACCAATTATTTTCTGTCAGGAACGAGTCGGTCTTCATAATAAACCTTTTAAAATGTACAAGTTCCGATCGATGGGAGTACAGTCTGCCTCTAAGGAACAAAAGGCCTGGACAGTACACAACGATCCCCGGGTCACTCCCGTGGGAAGAATTATCCGTAAGACCAGTCTTGACGAACTGCCACAGTTATTTAATGTATTAAAGGGTGATATGAGTCTCATTGGTCCACGGCCAGAACGACCTCTTTTCGTTGAGAAATTTAAAGAGGAGATTCCTCGTTATATGATAAAGCATCAGGTACGTCCCGGTATGACAGGATGGGCACAAGTTTGCGGCTTCCGTGGAGACACATCCATTGAGGGACGAATTGAACATGACATTTTTTATATTGAAAACTGGACATTATCTTTTGATATTAAGATTCTATTTCTTACTGTATTTAAAGGATTTGTCAATAAAAATGCTTACTAACACAGATTTTTTAACTAATGAATGTACTCTCCGAAACATTCCATAAACCTATTAAATTTCCAGAAGTACCTATGACAGAATGGAGGCATATTTTATGAAATATGGTTCAATATATAGTAAAGATAACATTGAAAACAAATATAACTATTCCAGCACAGGCGGCAGACGAAGTTCTCAGAATAATTTCAAAACTTCTCACGACCATCATACACATTCCACATTGAATACTGATGGCCTGCTTCGAAGTTCTTCCGGTACAGGATATCATTCCTCTGGTTCTTCTATAAAAAATTCTGGCAAACCATCAACAAAGAAGTCCTCTTCCCAGAATAAGCCTGATACAAAGTCTCAAAAGCGGCAGACTTCTGGCGGACGAGCTTTAACTTATCATGAACGTAAAAAAAAGAAAAAACGGGGATGTTTTCCTTTCCTTCTTTTAATCATTCTTTTAATTGCCGGGGCGGTTTTTGCATTCCGTTTCTCATTAAAAGGTGCCTTTTCCAAAATAGAAAAATATCCTTTAGATAAAACAAGTGTAACTGTAAATGATACGGATGCTAATATAAAAGATTATCAAAATATTGCTCTTTTTGGCGTTGATAGTCAGGATAATAAAATTAAAGATAAAGGTTCCCGTACTGACTGTATCATCATTGCCAGCATCAATAAATCAACCAAAAAGGTAAAATTGATGTCTATTTACCGTGATACCTATGTAAGTATTGATGGCGAATACGATAAGATTAATGCAGCATATTCTTATGGCGGACCAGAACTTGCTCTTCGCACAATTAACCGTAACCTGGATTTAAATATCACAGATTTCGCCACAGTTAACTTTAAAGCACTAGCCGATGCTGTTGATGTGCTTGGCGGCATTCCATTGACCATTAATTCCGAAAAAGAGTTACAGAATTTAAATGATTATATTGGTAATATGAATCATATTAATGGTGGAAATTCTCCGAAGTTTGAAAAAACCGGAACTTATACCTTCGATGGTAATCAGGCTGTTGCCTACTCTCGTATCCGCTACATGGAAGGCGGAGATCACGCAAGAGCTAACCATCAGCGACTTGTTCTTGAAGGTATTATGAATACAGCTAAAAAACAGCCGCTAAAACTTGGAAAGTTAATCAGTACTGTTCTTCCACAGTGTAAAACGAGCCTCTCTAATGACGCTCTCACAAAGCTGACTCTTTCCATGGCACGTTGTAAGATAGAAGATTCGCAGGCTTATCCTTTTAAATCTGAAGATGAACGATATAACGGCATCTATTACGGTTTTCCAATTACAGCCCAGACAAATGTAAAAAAAGCACACGAATATCTCTTTGGTACGAAAGATTATAAACCAACAGAAGAGCTTCAGAAGATCAGTGCGAAGATTAAGGTTGTAACGGATTATATTGGGATTACGGAATAGCGCCATATAATACCCTATATCTGTGGCCTCGGAGCAAGGTTTGGATGCAAGCGCATAAGCGAGCATTCAAACCGCCGCGACTAAAGTCACAGATATAGGATATCTTCTCTTTGGTGTTTCGTCTATTTGCTTACGGCAAATCACTATTCTTCGTAATAATTAAACTTCGGTGTTGCCTGTATCTGACAGGATGCTTTCATTGTTCTTCTATTTTTATGAAGTTGTACGTTAATAAGAAGCATTTCACCGTTTTCTACCATTTCCTGAATATCATCTTCTGTTAATTCTTCATAATCCTCTGTTATCATATCTGCATATTTGAGTTCAAGATATACATCACACATATTTCCTAATGATTTGTGATATTCGATTTCATCTGGGTCAAGCTCATTTTCACTTTCTGCTGGTGCATATCCGTAGGACATAATAATCGGAATTCCCAGTTCTTTTGCAAGTTTACGGATTCCATCCATGAGCGGTTTCATATCCTCAGAATCTTCTACTGAGAGTATATTTTCAATATTATCAATAAATACCACTGGCTTATGTGCTCCCTCTGTTACGATGGAACGAATAAGTTCTGCTAATATATCTCCTGCGGAGGCATCTTCCATATTTTCTACATATTCAGACACTGCTTCCTGATCAAGTACAAAAAGATGTTCACTGATTCGTCCTCTGTACCAATTCAATTCATCTTTTAAAGAACGAATATCTGCGCCTTTTTCTCCTGTCATGATTGCCATAGAGGATACTGCTTTTTCTTCATCTTTTTTATTCATTTCATAGCTGAGACGAGAGATAGTATCTACCATAAGGTCATAGCGGGTAAGCTCTGTTGAAATATAAAGTACATCTACACCGCTTTCTGCTGCCCGGTCGGCTATCTGCTGCATAAATCCGTTCTTTAAATACTGAGGTGTAGCATCTACAAAGTAACTTCCTTTATGAAGGCCATAGCGGAGCATTGCATCTAAACGTTTGAATCCTGTGCTTAACTTTCTGTTTTCCTGTGTATCTACAATATACTCTTCAAATTTATCCATAAAGCTTGCAGAGTTTTTGAGAACAAATGGATTGCGGACACTTACCTGGAATTCTTTTTCTTCGACATTCTTTCCTGTTAGAACTACTGCGCTAAATTCTCTTTCTTCTTTTTCTGGAGCTGTTTTTTCCTTACGTTTTACAATATTCTTGTGTTTTCTGGAATGTGATGTTCTCTCACTGTGTGCAGGCTTCTTCGTCTGTGAAGATGTCCTCTCTGCCTTTTCCGGTCTTGTTTTTTCTACCTGAATTGTGTCTTCTGATTCAGAAATGTATTCTGCTTCCTTGTATTCTGCTTCTTTCTCTATTTTCTTAGAAACTCCCTTATTTGCTATCTCTTTTTCCTCTGTCTCAGAGCACTCACTATTTGCTGCCTCTTTCTCTTCTGTCTCAGAGTATTCTCTATTTGCTGCCTCTTCTTCTGTCTCAGAGAACTCCTTATTTGCTGCTTCTTCCTGAGCTGCCTCTGAGGTCTCTCCCTCTTCTTCCTCAGAGTTTTCCTCTTCACTGCTTATTTCTTCCTCAGAAGCTTCTTTTAAAATACTTTCTGGCTGTTCTGATACATCTTCGGCACCTTCCGTCTTATCAGATTCGTCCTCCGTTTTTTCTGCAGAGTTTTCTTCTAAATTCTCCTCAGAAACTGCCTCTTTTTCTGTTTCTTCAGATTTGTCCTGACTGCTTTCTTCTAAAGTTTCTTCATTTGCAGGTTCTTCTAAATCTTCCTCAATAAAGTCTTCATCCATAGCAAGTTCTAATTCTCGCTCGAGGTCATCTTCATCTAAATCTTCTAAATCTTCAAGAGCATCTTCTTCTGTATCTAACGCGGATACCGCTGCCTTTTTCTTCTTGCCATTTTCCTGTTCTTCAAGCCATGCATCAAGTGCTACTTCTGAACCAGCAAGTTCCAGTAAGAGCATTCTTTTTGCACGCTCATAGACTTCACCCTCCAGGCCAAGAGATGCCAGATTATCCAAAGCTTCATCTATCTCTGCCTGTGTGTGGTCTCCAAGAACTAATTCGCCCGGATCAACATATTCAAATTCTTCCGCTTCTTTTTCTGAAACTTCAGAATACTCAGGCTGTTCTTGTACTTCTTCTGCTGTCGGCGCAGGGGTTATCTCAGAACTTTCTTCTGTTGCTGTCTGTTCCCCGGCTGTTGATGCACTCTCTTCCATCGGCTGTTCTGTTGCTTCTTCCACTTTCGGAATTTCTTCTGATTTCTTCTCTTCCTCTGCTTTCCCGGCTTTCTGTGCCGCTTTTAACTGCTCTGCTGCCAATGCTTCTTCTGCTGCCTTAAGCTGTGCCTTTAATTCTTCAATGGAAGGACTTTGACTTTCTTCGGACTCCTCTTCTAAATCTAATTCATCAAAGTTTAAATCATCCTCGCTCAGTTCTTCCTCTGTCTCCGATATTGGTTCAGCCTTCTTCTGTACTGCGTTTTCTTGTGCCTCTTTTGCAAGTTCTACTGCTGACTTTGTTTCTCTGGCTTCCTGTGGCTCTGGCTTAGCTGCCTGCTGTGCTGCCCTGGCAAGTTCTACCGCTGACATTGGCTGGCTCTGTGATTCTGACTGTGAACTTTCCACTGCTGGTTCCCTCGTTCCTGCCATTCCACTTCCAACAGCACTGCCTGCACTTTCGCCTTCAAATGCCATCGGTGCCGTTTCAGCTGTAGTACCTGTTTCCGTCTGCGCCAAAGTTTCTTGTTTTTCTTCTGAGTCAGAAGACGTATTTCTGGAAATAACTTCTCCGATCAAAGATTCCATATCTTCCTGCGTCACAGCTCCGCCAGTCTGACTCATTAGATTTTTCAAGTTTTCGAAAATCGTCTCGTTAATTAATCCTAAGTCTGCATTGGCATCTTCAGCCAGAATCATCTCTGCATTTTCCTGTACTACTTCCTGACTAATCATACGAAGCATATCATCTGAAAATGTCGGCATTCCCTGTGATTGGCTGGTTTGCTGTGCTGTTGTTCCATCTCCCTGTCCGGCAGACTCCTGACTATTCTGCTCTCCTGCTGTCTGATCTGGTGCGATTCCAGACTGTTCCAGAATCTCATCTGGTAACTCATCACTGATATCTTCTGGAGCCACTCCCGCTTCAATCTGTTTTTCCCGATAAAGTTCTTTCTCTATCTCTAATTTTTCCTCTGGTGATAAATCTTCATAATCTTCAAAAGAAACGAGTTCATCACTGTTCTTTTCCATATAATTTAAAATTTCCTGCTGATGAAGTGCAAATTCCATCGGATCTTTTCCGCGCTTTCTTGCCTCTTCCATAAGACGTTCTGCTCTCTTTTCTGCCTCAAGCTTCATCTGATCCTCTTCTTTGGCCTTCGCGATTGCTTCTGCGGCTAACTGAGAAGCTGATTTGGTTTCTGGCATCTTCATCTCTTTAGGTTCATATTCCTCTTTCTGATGTGCTTCCTCATCCTTATCCACAGCTGACTGTGCAAGTTCCCAGGCTGAAACTGGCCTTCTTCTCTGCTCTTCTAATGCTCTCTCTTCTGCCTTGTTGGCCTCATCTTCTGCAAGCATTTCCGTCGCTGTCTTTTCCCTTCCATATCGAATCTGAGAACGGTCAAATGGATATTCTACCTTAGGATCATTTAATCCCATCATCTGCATAAAATTATTATAGATCAAATCATTAAGATTCGCCGCTTCCTGATGATTTACATCGTCTTGTCCAAACATATCGTAAGAACTGCCATTACCATAATCTTCGGACGCACCACTGTCTGTGGATGCCATATTTCCATATCCATCTGCAGTTTCTGACTGTTGCTGAATATTCGCATTTTCATTCTCCATTACCTGTGCAAAAGGATTCTCCTCATGTGACTCACTCTGCATCTGTGAACTATTCTGCTGTGGAGTCATTTCCTGTTGTGACTGTGGGGCTGCTATCTCTCTTCTTCTGCCACCATTTCTTAACCGTTCCTCTATCATATTCACTGCAGAAGCTGCCTGCTCGGAATCATCCATCTCCTCAAATGTCTTCGGTGGGAAAATATCTGGTGCCAGAGATTCTGCCAGCTTCTGAATCGTATCAGAAAGTTCCTGCTGTTCCCCTGGTTCTTCTGGTCTCCCGGTAATATTCAGCGCCATATCAATAATATCATTAATATCAAATGGTCTTTCTTCGCTTCCTTCTGTTGCAGTGTGCTGTGCTCTCACCACATCTAACAACGCTTTCATCATATCTTCCATTGTAGATTAACCTCCGTTACATGTTCTGTCTGCCTGTTTAGCTTCTCATTTTCAATAAAGATATTCTAACACCTTTATGCAATTATTACAAACAAGTATTGCATTATTACACATTTTCCATCACTTTCTTTCAATTCATATAAATAATTGTCATAGACATTGATTTTTTTAACTAATTCTGCGATACTAAATATAGAATATTATAGATACTTGATTGATTATTGCATGAAAGGAGTACATTTTGAAAACTTATATTGATTTACATATTCATTCTACTGCTTCTGATGGTACATTTTCCCCAACAGAAATTATAAATGATGCCCTAAAACTTGCTGGTGATAAAAATCCTGTTGTAATTGCTCTTACCGATCACGATACAGTTGCTGGCACAGAAGAATTTCAGAAAGCTGCTGCCAAACATAAAGAACGACTTACTGCCATCTCTGGTGTAGAGATTTCTACAGACTATCACGGAGTAGAAATTCATGTTCTTGGCTATAACATCGACACAAAAAATAAGGCTCTTTTAGAACGCCTTGCCGTTTGTCGTGAAAGCCGTGACGGACGTAATGCAAAAATTATTGAGAAACTTCAGGAACAGGGCTTTAAGATTTCCATGGACGAAATCAAACCAGATAAGCCAGGCGAAACAATCGCCCGCCCACATATCGCAAAGCTTCTTATGAAAAAGAAATATGTTTCTTCTGTTCAAGAAGCATTTGATAAATATCTTGCAGAGGGAAGATGCTGCTATGTGGAACGTATCATGCCTACTCCGCAGGAAGCAATCGAACTAATCAAAAACAGTGGAGGTGTCCCTGTTCTTGCACACCTTATGTTCTATAAAAAGTTAGATTCCGCCCAAAAAGAAACTCTGGTCCGCGAATTAAAAGAAGCCGGCCTTGTTGGAATTGAAGCTTACTATAACACTTACACTCTTGTTGAACAGGAATATGTTGCTGGTCTTGCCAAACAGTGGGGTCTTCTTAAAACAGGCGGAACAGACTTCCACGGTCAGAACAAACCACATATTTCCTTATTTAAAGGACAGGGAGAAATGGAAGTACCAGAAAGTATTCTCCCAGAATTTTTGGCTAGTTTAATTCGTTAAGAGACAGACGCCCAGGAAGAGAAACGCTATCCTGGGCTGTCTTTGGTTGTTTTTAGTTGAATTAAAATAGTGGTTGGAGAGATTCGGGGATGGAAACAAAGGGCTTTGGCTGGCTTTTGTTTGAATTAAATAGTAAATCCATCTCCTTGACTTCTGGTAGCAGGATTTGTTATATTAGTCAGATAGTAAATTATCAATGACCATTAATACTATGAGAGAGGAGATTTTTCATGAAAATAACAAATAAACTCTGTCTTTCTGTCGCTTCAGCCCTTTTATTCTTCGGGCTTTGCACTTATCCGGCAGTTTCTCTGAATGCAAGTCAGACAACGGTCAAAAGCCAGAGCACAACCAGTTCAACCGAAGCCGTCTCACTGAAAGCACCTTATTTTACTGTTACACCAGGATATAAAAGTGCACAAATCACATGGAAAGCCGTCACTGGAGCTAATAAATATAAACTCTTTTGTTCCGATGGACGTTCTGTTAAGTTTAAAAAAGCCGGAACTTATACATTTAATCAGTTAAATGAAGGCCAGACCTACACATTTACTGTAAAAGCATTCGCTCCTAACGCAAAAACGGTTTCCAGAAAGCTCTCTGCTACGATTCCCGTAACCATTTCACAGAATGTAACTGGATTATCTGTCTACGCAAGCAATAGCCGTCTCAACTTAAAATGGAACACACTTTATAACGCAAGCGGTTACAGTGTATATATAAAAAAAGGCAGCAGTTACACTCTTTTAGCAAACACCACCCGCTCCACTTATCAGACTTCCATTGCAAGCGGCGCTTCAAGTATTACTTTTATGGTAAAACCTTACACAACGATTAATGGAAAGAATTATACTTCTTCAACAGGAGCTACTGTAAGCTGTACCCCTAACACTTTACTTTCACCATTAAAAACAATAAGAACGATGACTTACTTCTGCAAGACAACCAAGAGAGTTTCTCTTTACCGTTCCTGGACTTCTAAAAAAGTTGTTAAAACATTAAGCAGCGGTGTAACCGTTGATTTAATCGGACGTAATACCAAATATAAGAGAAGCGAGATTCTCTATAAAGGAAAGACCTACTACCTCACTACAGGAAGTCTTCGCGCTTTCAAATGCAACTACACAACATCCAAATATTCTACTGCTCAAAAACTTGCTTATGTTAAAAAGTATTCCAGCAAAACCAGCTATTTAATCTGGGTCAGTCATTATACACAGGAAGTCAGCATTTTTCAGGGTCGAAAGAACAATTGGAAATTAATCAAATCGTTCCCTTGCGCCTCCGGAAACTATAATACCCGTTCTCCCCATGGAACTTTCCGCATTGGTCAGAAGGAAAATGGCTGGTATTATGTTAATACTTATGAAGAATACATAACTCATTATTGTGGAAGAAACTCTTTCCACACCAGAGTACACCGTTACCCATCCGGCAGTAGCCAGAATCATCATAAATTTCCAATTGCAAGCACGGTGTATGCAGATGCTACAATTGGTAAACCAGCATCTAATGGATGTGTGCGTCTGATGGACTCCGATGCATATTATATCTGGAAATATATGCCAGCGAATACTACGGTAATTTCTTATTAAGCTCTGGGTTGCCGCAGGCAGGGGAGACGCTCCCAACGAGAGAAGCCATCCTATATTTGTGACTCTATCACTACGGGTTGAATGTTCGCTTACATACTCGCATTCAATCCTTGCTCTAAGGCCACAAATATAGGATGGCTTCTCTCGTTGGGAGCTGTCTTTGGCTGTTGCCAGATTATCTTAGATATCTAAAAAAGAAGGGGTTCATTATACGTTTGATTTTATTCTGTCGTGCTAAATGTTCCATTCTGCCTGATAAAACAACCTTGCTCAAAAACGATCTCGTGAGGTTACAGTCAGAACTCCACAGCGCAAAGGAATAAAATTCAATCTTATAGTGAACCCATTCTTTTTCAATTTTTTCTGTGCAATCCGGCTTAAAAATTTTGAAAACGCCTGCTTACTAGTATTCATTTTCTGGAAGGCCATAACCTTTTGAAAAATCTCAAAATTATCTAACATAATATTCTGATTCTGCCCCAACCAAAGCACAGCTCCCCGAGAGTGAAGAAATCTGTGGTCGGATTGCCAGAAGAATACGAGAAGAAGAGTCAGTAAAAAAATCACCCCATTTTGTGACTTTGTGCTGTGGAATTTTGACCATAGAAACTTCGGATTCGTTTCTCCGAAGTTTCTGTTTTATTGGGCAAAATGGAACGTTTAGCACAACGGAACAAAATGGGGTAATTTTTTACTGACTCTTTTCTAAATTCTTCTGGCAATCCGACCACAGATTTCTTTTCTCTTGGGATGCGTCTCCTTTGCCTGCGGCAAATCAAAAATTATTTTATGATTGTTCCTCCCCCCACTACGTGGTTATCCCTATACAGGACTACTGCCTGGCCTTTGGTAATCGCACGCTGTGGTTCTAAGAAATGAATGTCTACTGTTCCATCTGAATTTTTCCTGGCGGTTGCTTCTTTTTCTGTCTGGTGATAGCGGATTCTTGCCTTAACGACTTCGTCCTCCGCTAAGTTCTCTATCCAGTTGAAGTCATTTGCAATTAAATCAGTCTTAAATAAGTCTTCATTGCTTCCGACGATGACTTTATTCTCTTCCGGGCGGATTTCTGTTACATAGTATGGCTTTGGTGCGGATATGCCGAGACCTTTTCTCTGTCCGATAGTATAGCCATAGTAGCCCTTGTGCCTACCGACTACTTCGCCTTCCTGATTTACGAAGTCTCCCGGCTCGCTCTTTTTGCCCGTTGTTTTCTCGATAAATGACATATAATCTCCATCTGGAATAAAGCAGATGTCCTGACTATCGTGCTTATGGGCATTGAAAAATCCCTGTTCTTCTGCAATCTTACGAATTTCTGTCTTGCTGTAATCTCCCAAAGGGAAACATGTATTGGCAAGCTGTTCCTGTGTAAGAGAATACAGTACATAGCTCTGATCCTTGCTGTCATCGACACCTTTTAACAGATGATATCCCTGCTCATCGTGTGTGATTTTTGCATAATGACCCGTTACGATAACATCACAATGTAATACCTTCGCTCTCTTATATAAATGCTCAAATTTTAAATGACGATTACACTCGATGCAGGGATTCGGTGTCATTCCATTCTGATAACAGGAAATAAAATTATCAATAACTTTTTCCTTAAAATCATCTTTAAAATTAAATACATAATATGGGATTCCCAGTTTAACACACACGCTTCTGGCATCCTCAATATCACTTAAAGAACAACAGGTTTTCTCCCTTGCCATTCCAATATCTTCATTATCATAAAGCTTCATTGTCACACCAATACAATCATATCCTGCCTCTTTCATAAGGTATGCTGCTACTGATGAATCAACACCACCACTCATAGCGATTAATGCTTTCTTTGCCATTGCAATCCTCCTATATTTTTAATGAAAAAATCATGTAGATGTTTCCTTGGTCAACAGCTACTATGATAACATTCTACCATTTGAAAGTAAAGATATTCTAATTGACAAACAGTCTCATTCCCACTATAATCATTACGGCATCTTTTGAATTATTTTTTGTAAATCATGCAAATTTTATAAAGTTATCCACAATATTTTCCCAAAGCACTGCGTCTATCCACAATTTTTTTGAAGATATTGTGTATAGAACTTGTAAATCACACTTATAGATAGAAAGAAGGTTTTTTGTTTGAATAAAAAAGTCCAAATTTCAGAATCCATAGAACTTGGTATCCTGCTTGCGCTATCCGGCGGCTTTATGGATGCCTATTCCTATATCGGCAGAGGCGAGGTATTTGCAAATGCCCAGACGGGAAATATGCTCCTTCTCGGTGTCCATCTTTCTGAAGGAAATATTCCTGCAGCTATCCGCTACCTTTGCCCTGTTCTTGCTTTTACCTTTGGAATCGCACTTGCAGACATTGTCCGAAATTCAGGAATAGGAAGTCATTTGCATTGGCGGCAGATTTCTGTTGTGGCAGAGGCTATTATTCTTACTATCGTAAGCTTTCTCCCACAAAGTCATAACCTTCTTGCAAATAGCTTAACTTCCCTCGCCTGTGGCATTCAGGTAGAAAGTTTTCGTAAAATTCATGGAAATGGTATCGCTACTACTATGTGCATCGGAAACTTGCGAAGCGGCACACAGAATATTTACACGTTCTTCCAGACAAAAAAAAGAGAAGCTCTTGAAAAAGGGCTTCTCTATTACGGAATTATTCTTTGCTTTATCTGCGGGGCGATCATCGGAAACCAGTGTATTAAATACTTCCATGAACGGGCAATCCTTATATCTTCCGTATTGCTGTTGTTGGCATTTATAATGATGTTTATCACCAGAGATGAAGAGTGACATCCTCCCCCACCTGTAGAGGTTGGGGCTTCCCATCCTCGGCAAGTTTGG
>OGQI01001512.1_pt1 | contig 15787 bp, 8 predicted proteins | sample 1553171 | NCBI WGS metagenome assembly OGQI01 (sample SAMEA2579988, study PRJEB22360) | human gut metagenome | biome: human gut; feature: human-associated habitat; material: faeces | place: Denmark | collected 2008/2010
GGGAAACGGCGGTCGACGAAACTGGAGAGGAGGTATTACGAGCTCCTGTGCGAATTGGAGAGAGCGCTCCCGCAAACTGCCTCTTGACAACTTATAGGAGCGTCGGGTTTGTTGAAGCAAATTAGTCAGGTGCTCAGGATTTCCAAAAAAGCCTACTCACTTAGTCTGCGGGCAGTCAAAATAGAGCAATCGCGAGGTCGTTAGACTCCATTGCGACGGCTTATCGCGCATTTTCGCGCAGTCGCGGATACAGACGCGCCGTCCCATATTAGCCACCCCCGCCCCTTAGTCATCGTCGACGGCAAATTCGCGGAGGTCGAGGCCTTCGCGTTCGGCTCGGGCTAGGAGCTCTTGGGGCGGCTCGTCCTCGATATCCACTACGTCGAGCATGACGGCCGGAAAGCCCACGCCGGCCGCACTCCCCGCGCGGTCGAGCAGACTCTCGCGCAGCTGGTCTACATCAACGTCGATCTTCATGGTGAAACCTCCTACCAGACCAGGACCCTACTCACTAGCACCGAGCGCGTCCACGGCAGCAACAAAAGCCGCAACCTGCTTGTCGTCCATCTGCGTGGCCAGGCGCCCCACGGGTTCATCGTAGGCGAACTGTACCTTATCGATAAAGCAATCCCAGGCACGCTCATCCACACGCACAGCGGCCTCGCAATACTGGCTGAGCTTTTTGAGTCCATACCAAAACGCATTCACATGGTGCGTAGGATCCTCGTCCAGCACACCATCGTAGCGCCGTCCGTTAAACTCACGCATGCGCGCCACGGCAACCTCGAGCGAGTCGCCGCCGTCGACCGAAGCCTCGTCCACAAGCTCGGGAATCGCAACTTCGCGCCGAACATTGTGCCTGGTAGCACCGTCATACTCGCCCACCAACACGTCTTCGTCAAACCGATCATCGTAGTCGAAATAGCTACTGCCGCGGCAAATCCCATGCGGCGAACCGGCACCAAAGGCACAGAACAACCCGCCGTCGGTAACAACGCGCCTATAGGTCACAAACGACTTCTTAACCTGAGCGAGCAACTCGGAAAGCTCCCCGGTATCGCACGCCGTCTCGCACGCAACGCACGCAGACTCGGGCAACGATACCGGCTCCACCGTGCTCCTCGCAATGCGGGCGGCGCGCTCCGCCCGATATGCCTGTGCCGCCAAGCGCGCTCGCTGCGCAGCGCCGCGCACGTTGGTAAGTTCACGCTCCAACGCCACATCACCAGCAACATCACCGGCCACGTCGCCCACAAACCCGTCAGCGCTCTGCGGGCCAGTCGCGCTCAGCTCGGACTCAAACGTCGCTGCGATCATGCCCGCAAGGTCCGTCGCATCGGCGGCACAACGCAACTGCTCCAGCTGCGTACACAGCAGGTCGGCATCCAAAGGCACGGCATCCACAACGTGCACGTCATTCAGGCGCGCCACGGACTGCAGCACCATAGCTCCCGCAGCATCGTACGCCGCACGAACCCTGGCCGCCGTATTGGCCCGTAGCTTTACCTCGATAAACGAAAGCGTCTGCTCCAGGCGCGCCAGCAACTCGGCCTTGTCCTCCATGCGCAAAAAGGCAGCATAGCGCCGCTCCATCTGCAGCGAACCAACAATGCCCGCCTGCTTGCGAGCGCGTGCAAGCGCAGCGCCCTCAACACGACGGACATACCCGTCAACAGCCCGTACGGCAGACTCGCGCGCAGCGCGCTCGGCAGTCTCGACGTCCCTAAGCACGCTCAGCAGCTCGCGGGAGCGCGCCTTGCGCACCAACTCCCCGCGATCGTACTGCTCAAGCGCCGCCTGGCGCTTGGCTACCGATTCAAAGCCAAACAGCTCGTCGAGCAACTCGCCAACAGAACGCTCGCCCGCCATAGCAGGCCCCCTCACGCACTAGCACCAACATGCTCGCGGGGCGCCCGAACACCGGACGCCCCGCTCGCCGCGCTCCTACAGATCCAGAGCCTTTTTCGCGGCGTCGACGGGATCGCCATCCATGTAGAACACCGGGCTCAGGCCCGAGATAATCTCGGACGAAACGCTCTGCAGGCCCGCGATGGCACTCAGCGGCAAAATCACGCGCTTGGCGCCGGCGTTTTTGGCCACGCGCATAATGTCCTCGAGCCCGCGCATCTCGTCCATAGAGCCCGACATGCGCAAGATTCCCGGAATCGCCAGCGCGGGCATCACCGGGCGGTTGCATGCCGCAGAGCACAGGCCCACAAACTCGGCGAGCGAAACTTCTTCGGACAGGCCCTTGCTCTGCAGGTCGTTATAGAACAGCAGGTAATCCTTGGAGCCAATGTGCATGCCCGGCGCCACGCGGTTTGCAAGGTTCACAAAGTTGTCGAACGCGGCCTCCAGCGTATCGCGCACCGGCTTGTTAAAGGCCACGCCCTCGTGCTTAAACTTGCACTCGCCGGCAACGGCCTTGTTCTCCAACTTGTACACGGCGACCTCGCCGCCCTGCGACCTGCCCACGCCAAACACGTGGCCGGACAGCAGCGGCCCGTCGGGAATCAGCGTGTCCTCGCTCTGCTCGGGCACGCGCACCACGTGCACGTCCTGCGGGTTGTCGGCATCCATATAGCCCAGGTTAACGTCGATAAACTCAACGCCCGCCATAATCTTGAGCTGCTCCTTTACGCGGCGACGGCCCTCGATGGCGTAGTCAAGCAACCAGCGCACGTCGTCCTTGTCCATGGCCTCGTCGGGGAACAGCAGCTTGGCAAGGCCGCTAAAGGTCTTGCGCACGGCGATCTCGTCACGCTTGTTAAAGTCGCTGTTAAAGCGGAAGTAACGGTCGATATGGTGCGTAAAGTCCTTGCGGCGCATCTCCTTGCAAAACTCCGACAGGCAGTCGGTGATCAGGCCATAATGCCCGGTCAGCAGGCTCGAGCGCATCTTGGGAATCTCCCAGCCCGGCAGGTAATAGTGGATACGGTCGAAGAAAGCCGAATCGTTGTTAAACTCCGGCGGGAACGGATCAAACAGGTGCGTGGTCTTAAGGACGTTTTGCACAGTGTCGTTGATGTTGCCCTCAAAGACCATGGAGGCATCGGCGTTGATCTGGTCGCGGCCGCGCGCGTAGCTGCCGCTCGCCATATAGTCCTTCATGATCTGCACGGCATTGGTGTCCTTAAAGCGCATGCCTGCGACCTCGTCGAACGTCACGCAGTCCCAGTGACCCACCAAGCCCACACGGTCGGCGCGCATGGAGTTCATGCGGCCGAACAGGTTGGCCGTAGTGGTCTGGCCGCCCGAAAGCAAGATGGCGTAAGGCGAGACCTCTTTGTAGATATGGCTCTTGCCGGTGCCGCGGGGACCCAGCTCGCACAGATTGTAGTTGCGCTCGATCAGCGGCACCATGCGCTCGATAAAGTGCAGGCGCTCCTTCTCGGAAAGCTCGCTGGGCTCATAGCCAGCCGAGCGCAGCAGCATGTTGAGCCACTCGTCGCGCGTAAAGTACTGGCGCTCGCCGACCATGGCATCCAGGTCTAGATTGGGCATCTGGATGGGCGTGAGCGACGCCACACTAAACGGAGAGTCCTCGGGTCCGCGCTTTTTGCGCTTGGCCTTGGAGCGGCGCGGCGCATCGTCGCCAAAGACCTCCATGCCAAACTCGTCTTCCTCATCCAAGGGGTGACGATACTCGATGCTCATAATGCACCAAATGCCGCCTTGCAGAATCTTGGAATAGTCGCGCACGTACTCGGCCGGCATCACAAACGGCTCGATGGTCAGATTGGCAAACGACGCCACGTAAATGTCTTTGTACTCGTCGAGCTTGGCCGTCACCTTATCGATGATGGTAAAGCGGCCCAGTTCGCGGATCTTGGACTTAATGCGCTCGGACTCGTCGGGACGCACGTAGTTATCGGTGAGGATCCTGCGGATGCGCTCCAAACCCTCTGCCACGGCATCCTCGTCGTCAGTTGAGCAGTACATGCCCAGCAGGTACTCCAGCACAAAGGTGGGCACGTTGGCGCCGCGCTTCATAAGGGCCGTCAGGTCCTTGCGCACGATCTTGCCAGCAAAGTGCTCGAGCAGTTTGCCGTCCAGCCCATCCATGTCGTAGCCGTCGCCCTCGGGGTCCTCGGCCACGGCCTGGTCATAGCCATCGGTCGAGGATTCACCCTCGGCGGGCTCGGCAGCTTCAACGGGCGCGGCAGTCTCAGCCTCCGCAGCAGGCACGGCCACCCCTGTAGGCACCGCAGCCTGCTCGGGCACATCCGCATCAATCGAGGGAACTTCCCACAGATTGTCGTCATTGCTATCAAACATAGGGCACACTCCTAAAAACCAAAGTCAGCAACAGGGGCAAACGAAACAGCGATGGTATACGTCTCGCGCCAAACGATCTTGCCCGTCTCGCGCTCGCGGCAGACCAGATAGTACGGACCCTTGGCCGAGAATCCATCCGCCGCATGCAACGCAAACTTGGCATGCACCACGCGCTCCTGCGAGTTAACAGAAGTCTTGTTGGCATGCGCCTTGACCGTATCGCTCACCTCGTTGCCGCTTGCATCGGTAAACACCAGCTCGTACTCGCACGGCAAGACCTTGCCTTGGACAGGTTCTTCCTGGATTAAGTTGACCGAGAAAAGCGAGTTGGTCACTCGGCGTCCCTCACTTAGTACGCGCAGTGTCGCTGCGCGCGTGTCGACAAAGTCCTTGGAACCCGAGCGTGCACGCCAAAATCCGATAACGGGCACGCAGAGCTCCTGCAGGCTCATGCCGCCGTGGACGTAGTTGTTAGTGCCGCCGGGACGCTTGAAGTGCACGTTCTCGCGCGGGGCAAACCCCTCAAATCCGGCTCCCAAACGTCCCATGTCAACATTAACAAACACCCCACACGCCTCATCCGAAAGTTTGAGTACGGCCTCGTTGGGCACCACCAGATGACGTTTGCCGTGCATGACGGGAGCATCAAGGACGGGAAGGTCTGGCTTGCCGAGCATCTGGCACTCGTTGAGCTCCCGACGCGTGTAGATAAAGCCGTGGTCCGCCGTTATAGCAACACGTGCGCCCGGGGCGTCGGTGCACACACGGCGCGCCAACGTGGCAAGTTCCTCCACAGTATCCGCGCAGGCATCGAAGACGTCATCCTGCGTAGCGGCCTTCTCGCCCGTGGCATCGATCTTGTTGTGGTAGAGGTAGACGAGTCTTGAGTCCTTGAGCAGTACCTTGCGCTCGGTTCCCGCCATGTTGAGGTATGCGCTCGAGCGTAAAGCGCGGGCCGTGGGCTCAACGTGGGCGAGCACGGCCTCGCGCTGCGGAGTCGTCGCAGTGGGCATGCCGTCAGCCAACACAAATGGGCCATCTGCTGCAAGCTCAAGCGCTTGGTGCGGCAGCAGCGCGGGCATACCCACCTCGGTAATGGAGGGAAAGACCGCCTGCATGCTAGAGACCTTGACGTTGCCGCCGCGCTCGCGCTCGAGCAACGCCGCAACGTCACGAGCCACCTCATAGCGCAGCGCGTCGCTCACAATAACGACCGTCGTTTTGGCAGAGCCCACAAAGGTGGGCAGCATATGCCAGTAGAACTCATCCTGCCGTGAGGGACCTTCGATGTAGCCGCAATCGGCCCACTCCCCCTGCGCAGCGGCCGCCCAACAGGCATTGGCGTCGGCCAAGAACCAGTTGCTGTAGAGATTCTCCGCCCAGTCCGCCACAGAGCGGGCAGGCTCCTCGAGCGCATCACACTCGACGGAGCGCGCCCGCAGATACGCGGTGCACATATGGCGATAAGCAGCGTCCATGGCATACCAATCGGACGTGTAGGCATCCCACACCTGCTGGGGTTGCGCCAGATGGAACCCGCCCGCGTGCGCCTGCCTAAACGCACACATATCGGCCACAGCGGCAAGCAGGTCAAAATAGCTCTCGACACGACGGTACCAGCTCAGGTCGCAACGGCGCGCCACAAAGGCACGTGCGTCCTCAACGCGGTCCGCGCCCTGGGCAAACGAACTGAACAGCTGCGAGAGCACGGCCTCGTTGACGCACGGGAACACGTCAAGCGAGGCCAGCGCATCGATTGGCAGAGTCTCGAACCGCGCAAAGAGCCCACGGGCATCCTCCACCAAACGACAGATCTCAAATAGGTCCTCGCTCGATGCCTGGGTATCGGCGGCCTGGTCCCACGTGCGCACCGCCTCAAGGCAATAGGGGCCGTAGGCGGGAGCCACATAGCTTTCGAGCCCCTTGAGCGCTCCCTCGGGAAGCGCGGTTGATGCCGCCGTAAGGAGCACATGGGATGCAAGCATAAGCAATGAGTCACGCTCGTAAAGCGGCCCATCAAACCCATAGCAACACACAATGAAGGCAGAGAGGGCATCGCGCACGCAGTACTTGTCCGCCAACTCAGCCAGCGCCTCGGGACCCTCGTGCAGCAACATGGTCATACAGCCACGCAGCACAAACGCGGGGCGCGCGTCACCAGGCTCTTTACCGCCAAAAATCACCGTAAGGATGCCGAGTTCGATATCGGATGCGCCCGAGGCATGCGGAACACACGCGGCAAACTTAGCGCAGCGGGTCTTGGCATCAAAGAACGTCTTGTGCTCGCGCAGGCTCTCGCGCACGGCGTCGATATTCTCGATGCCCAGCTGATCGGCCAAAAGCGAAAGATAGTCAGCCTGGAACTGATCGGCATACAGCTCAACATCGGCAAGCCAATCACCCTCAAGCCTGCCGCGCGGGCAACGGCGATACAGCAAGATATCGCTCGCAAGGTCATCGCGGTTGATGAGCTTCTTGACGGCAAACATACGGCCCTCGCAGGCCTCAACAAAGCGCACCGGGCGCTCAAAGTCACCGTGAGCAGGCATTACGCCGGCATCGGCCCCCACGCCGTCGAAACCCTCGGCAGCCAATCGCTCAAACTCAGGAGCAAACTCGCCGTCCGCATCGTGCCAAACCACAACACGGCGCGGCGCGCATGAGGACAACGGCTGCAAAAATCGCAGCTTGAGCTGTTCTTCTACATCGATCTTGGGCATGAATATCCTTACCGTATCTGCAGTTACTTAATCTTCGCCAGCACATCCTGAAACTTGGCGTAGTTGACCTTGACACCGTCATCCAGATCGATCTTAATCATCTGGTCTGCCAAGTGGTGCAGTTTCTCCTCGTAGGCAATGGTCTCTTTGAGCTGGTCGTTGAGCTTTTTGATGCGCTTATCCAAGCGCACGCGCTCGCCGCGCTCGGCACTGACAAGGGCATCGTTGGCATACCCGATCTGGGCACGGTAGCGCTCCTGCTGCTCATGCACATAGTCGGTGCGGATGCGAGCCAACAGGTCAGGCTGGTAGCGATGCATGTAAACAAGGCACTTGAAGCCGTTCTTCTTGCCGCTGTCGAACAGCCAGTAGATGGGGCGCTTCTTATAGGTCTGGCAGTGGTCCTTATAGAAGTCCTTCAAAAAGTAGGTGCGAATCACCTCGCGCGAGGTGCCCTTGCCGCCGAGCGCCTCGGCAATAAAGGCCAGGTTCCGTTCGAGTGTCTCCTCGCCGTACACGGTGCGCACAAAGTCGATAAAGTAACGCACGATGTCGTCGTCAAAGTACTCGTCGTCGGTGATGGGCAGCACGTTGTCGGCATCGGGCATAAAGGTCACATGGGCGGGATCGGGCATCTTGGCCAGATAGTCGTCGACCGTGGTGCCCTGATCGGCCAGGACCAGGCCATCCACATCCAGCGAATAGCGGCCAAACATGCAGCCCACGGCATAGCTTAGGAGCGAGGTGATCTCATCGCGCTTAGTGCGCACGTATTTGTTGCCCTTATAGCTCTCGGGGATCTCATCGGCGGTATCAAAGATGCGCGCCACCGAAACGTACTTATCCTCGACCTCGATGGGCACCTCCCCCTCCATGTTGTAGATCTTGGCAAAGATTCGGTTGAGCTCTTCCTCGTTAGCGCGAAGCTGCTCAAAGCGAGCATTGACCTCGGCCTTGCGAGCCTCGTATTTATCTTGAAGTAAAGTGGCCATGACAGACCGCCCTTTCTTTGTTGAAAAGTGCGGCTATGCAAATTTAAAATTTGCACTAGCCAGCTAAACAATTAACAGATTTAAATTCTTTACGGATTAAAGCGCGTCGTTTATTAATTCCCTAGTGTTTGTTGCTCTTTCTATGAATGAGCTTTTCAAATTCGCCTCTGCCAGCGTCCTTAAAATAAAAACGAGCGTCAATATCAATCGCCTTTATCCAGTCGGTAAACGCCTTTTGAGGCAGAAGCATCATGGCAGTCGTTTTTCCACTTGAACCACCAGCTTTATCCTCGAGAAGCATCATTCCATTAGGGAAGTAATACGTACACCCATGTGCAAGTGAATTGCGGATATGAGTTAGTAAAGTCATTCCTTTACCTGAGTCTTTAGGTTCGGGACCCTTGCGACCAGAGATTGTATAAGGTTGAATACAGAGGACCCTCGGACTAACGATATCAATCGGAGCTTCAATCTCTTGTTTAACTCCATCAGCCGACTTTTGATTTACAGTTGTTTTAAATCCATATTCCTCAATCACATCTCCAAGATTATCAGCCATAAGTAATTCACGCTTCCCGGAAGGCACCCCTTCATACTCAAGAAGAGTATCGAATGGCAATTGTTTCAATCCATAATCAGAGGCGGTTCTTCTTTGAGAGGCAGAGTTAGCTACAGATTTAGTCACAAAGAAATCCCAAATAGAAGAAATCTCATCCGGAGTCCAATAGCTAGATTCATGCAGAGACATATGAAATGAAGATATACAGGCTTTGTCCATAACCAGCACCTACACCAAAGGGTTATGTTTGAAATCCCAAGAGGTTTCAAACGAATCCCAATCGGTTTTTGATAGTTCGCGGCACGAGTCGACCATGTCGTTGACCAACGGCTCCTGTTCCTCGTTCTGAATGATCGGGTAGGTTGCGATTTGGCCTACCTCGAAATTAAGCGTCGGCGAGAGCATGCTTGCGACACGCATAATCACGGAGCTGTTACAAGCTCCCTGGAGATACTTGAGTGACTCCTCGTCGCTAAAACCGCTCGTGCCCGCCACATCAAAGATATGCCCAGCAGGCTTAATACGAAACGCAATAGACCCGCTCGAGATTTTTGACCATGTAATCGAAGGCATAAAAAAACAGTCGGGATTTCGAATCACCGAACCCGCGAACTCTCGAACTAGGTGGCCATTGCTCTCCCAATTGATAACGCATTCATTATTACCGTACCATTTACGAAAATCGCCTCCCTTGTTGTAGGGGAACCATTTGCAAGCGTTTTCAATCGACTCTTGAATAGATCCACAGGAATAGACGCTCTTGCAATCATCGACTTCCCACCACTCGCGAACGAAACGAGCGTTCTCGCCAGTAGCAAGCCCTTGGCGCGGCTTGCCATACTCACTGAGCTGTTTTGCGTTTCCAAACGCATCCAGAAGAGCGTCACTGGCCCAGTAGGCTATGGGGGTGCCGGGGATTTGCTTGAAGGTGCCGGCGTCGCAGCGGTAGACCCAGCCGCAATCGGGGTTTTGGATGGCCTCGACCAGTTTGAGCCTCTTGGCCTCAGAGCCGTTGATATCAACAAGGCGCACATAGGCGCCCTCGGCGTCCGAATGCTGGTTGTAGATCACGTCAGCTGTAACGTTGACGACCTCGCCGCCGATAGCATCAAACGCGCGAGGTCCCAGATGGGCCATGGAAACGATTGTCTTGTTGTCGATAACCTTGGCGCGCATCTTCTCAAAGCTGCCTAGGAACATCCAACTCTGCATGGTAACCATTGCGGCGTAGCCCTTATCCTCGACAAGGTTAAAACCGCGCTCGATAAAGCACGTGCAGAGGTCGCTCTTCACGTCGGGGTAGTTCTTCTTGATCCACTTGCTCATGAATGGATTAAAGCTGCTGCTGCCCATATACGGAGGATTCGCCACGACGCAGATAAAACGACGGGACAGTTTCTCGCAAATGGCGACGGCGCTTTCGAGCTTAGTTTTGGTCGCAGAAGCAAAAAGGTCATCGGAACAACTCGCGGCGGCAGCCTTGAGCTCGTCGATCTCGTCCTCTGAGGGATTGAGCAGCGAACCGATCTCGCCCAAATGACTCAGCTCCTCGGCGAGCTTCTTGTTACCCGGCAGCTCGTCCTCCCCTAGCGGGATGCTCGAGAGCACGGTAACGTCGGCGCGAACGCCCCGCCCAAAGAAGCGACGGTCGTGCTCGCGGGCGCACATGGCAAGCGCCAGCTCCGCGATCTGTGCCGCGCGGGAATCGATTTCCATACCTGCAAGGTTTTTAGTAAGAATGAGCTCGGGAATCTCGCGCTCACGATAGCCGCGCTCCTCGTACATATGGAAGAGCAGCTCAAACGCATAGACCAAGATATGGCCCGAGCCGCATGCGGGGTCGCAGAGGGTTATCTCCTCGGGACTCGAAATGCGAATGAAGTCCTCGTGCTCAGCATCGGGCTCGATGTAATACTCCATGCGCTCGCGTAGCGAACTCCCCGGATTGTTGAGCATCCACAGACGGCCGAGCGAGTTCTCGACCATATAGCGCACAATCCACTCGGGGGTGAAGAGCTGCGTGGCGGGCGCGATGTCCGCCGCCGCTGCCTTGCGCTTGGACTTGAAGAACTCGTCTTTAACGTCGGCATTGTAGTACTGATACATCCAGCCCAGAACGGTCACGCCCTCGCGCCAGTCCTCGTCAGTGAGGACGGCATTGAGTTTGCCCACCACGCTGTCAGCCATCATGAGGCCCTGGGGCAACAGCAGCTCCATGGCTCCGCCCACGCGTTCAAAGACGCCCGGCAGGCAATCGGCAAGCTCCTCGCACTGAGCAACAAACAGGTAGCGCCACAACGGTTCATCCAAGCCCGCCATCTTGAGCTCGGCTATGCGATCGGTATCGGCCGTCGTTATTTCCACGTCCAGTGCGTTCTCCACGGCCTCGCTGCCATGGCTGCCGTCCGCACGACTTAGCATGCGCATACGGCTGGGAAGCCATCCGTATGCATCCATGAAGCGAATGGCCACGATGCGGTTGAACCAGGTGTAGGCCGCACGGTCGCGCAGCGCCTCGTGACCCACCTCTGCCTGCATGCGCAGCAGTTCGTCGCGTTGCTCAATCTCAGCCGGACTTAGGGGCAGGCTGTTGACGGTCTCGGACCCAGCGGGCGCAGGTGCAGGTTCGGTGATGCCGTAGCGCACCATCTGCGCCTCAACGCCTTTGATGAGCTCCGTGCGGGCCCAGGTGCAGAAGCTCTTAAGAGCAGAATCGTTCATGGTTGATGAGCCTTTCTAAACGCCATAAGCAACCGGCGCACGTTTTGGCGCCGGTTGCCCCGCGGGTTAGTTGATACGGATCTCGTCGTTTGCAGCGAGTGCCTGCATAAGGCGGGAGCGCAAGTCATCCACATAGCGCTCCACGTCCTCTGCGGACAAGAGACGACTCGGCTTGGCCAGATCGGCGCGGCGCACGGTCTTGATCTTGCGCTGGGGCTTGGGCGCGGGCACGGGAGCAGACGATGCGGCGCCCTTGTTGGAGACCTTCTTGACCACCTCACCCGTACTCGTGACCTCAGTGGTGCGGCGCTCGTTGTCCATGCGCATGCGGGCCGCATCCACGGCGTCGTATATCTTGTTGGTTGCAGCAACGATCCAGTTGCCCCAGTTAGTCGCGGCAACACTCAGCTCGTTGAGGCTTTGAGCACTGTGGGCACGGTTTTTGAACGACTCGTATTTGGCGGCGGCTTCTGCTATGGCATCCTTGGCTTGATTGACAAAGCCCTTTTGACTCTCAGCCTGTGCCTGCAGGTCTTGCAGATCGCTCTCGATGCGGCACAAAAACTCATTGCGGCGGATGCCCAGCAGCTTTTTTATGTCGTCCTCAACGGGATCCATAAGCGGCTGCAGGTCTTTAATGCGGCCATAGGGCTTGGGATCTTTGAGGATCTCGCGCACCTTTGCCACGTTCTCCACCGCGTTGGGAATGTCATCGGAGACATACTCAATACCCTCGGTGCGACTCAAGAAATCCTTGGCGTGATCAAACGCCGTTCGTTGGTTGGACTCGAAGAACTCAACCACCCTGTCAAAGTCTTCCTTGGCATCGAGCAGGCGGTCCTCGTGCTTGGTGAAGGTGGTCAAGAATGCCTCGGACTCGCTCTGGTCCTTAAGGATGTCGGCGACCTCCGAGCGCATCTTCTCGCACTCGTCCTCACCGGGATACGGGTAGGCTGGTTTGATGCCCGTGTAGTAGTCGCGTGCCATGGCGAGGCACGCCTCGCGCAAGTCCTCAAGGCGCGCTTTAATCTCGGCCACGAGCTTATCCTCGTTGGAGGGCACGGTGCCAAGCTCAAACAGGTCACGCATAAGCTCGCCCGTATCGCACAGCAAACGGTCACTCATGCGCATACGCAAGCGCACCTGGGCTTTATCGGCATCCTTGCGCAGGAGTGCCACCATGCGGCTATCGTTGGCTTGAACCGTTTGACCGCCAAACAGCACCTGCGCGCGCTGCTCCACCACAAGCTGCGCCACCACATTTGCGATATCGACCTCGCGCCAGCCAAAGGGTCTTTGCTGGTACTGGCGCTGGATATCGCCCATAGCGGTATCCAGGTGGCGCTGGTGCTGAACTTTGAGGTAGTCCTCGACCTCCTTGAGCGCACGCATGTTGCCCGCGTCCATGCCAGCGAGCCCAGCTTGAACGTTGCCCGCCAGAGTGGAGCGGATATCGGAATCGCTCGTGACCGGCGCGCCGATATAGTCGGCCTTTTCAAAGACCACATCGCACAGCTGCGCCAGCACCTGCTCAAAAACCTGGGCGGGTTTGGCCGCGCGGACCTCAACCATGCGGCCGTTGACCGCGCAACGTGCATGGAGCACGGCCTCGCTCAAAAGGGTATCGGCCTCCTTCTCGTTATAAGCCGCCTCGCGCATCTTGGACTCGACGATCTGGCGCGTACTCGGCTGAAGCTCCTGGAGATTTCGCGTCTTGGCGTACTTGCGGATCTTGGCGGCGTTGACGAGCGTCTCCCAATAATCCGCCTCGTCGCTCAAGGCCACGATGGCTTTGCCCGAAGAAGCCAAGGCCAGCTCGGTATCGTCCGCACGGCCCAGGTCGCTCGCCATAGTCGCCACGTAAAGCTCCATGCCGCCCATGCTGGTACCGTGGATTGAGCCGTCCACATAGCGGTCAAACGGAAAGTCGTTGGCCCCGCGGTTGAGTTTGCGCGCGGTGTAGATGCTGTCGAACAGGCGCTTTTTGATAGACTCGATCACCTGCGCGTTATCGATCGGGGTGCGTGCGATCTCCTGCGCTATCTCCTGCTCCTCGTCGGTGAGGAAGCTATAGGTATCGCCCTGGCGTGCCACGTAGTTCTCGCGCTCCAGGCGGGCAAGGGACTCCTTGACGCGGTCCTTGAGGGCGCGCATGTCCACGTCGAGGCCGTCGATCATGAAGATGGAGATGTTCTCGGCCGTGGCCTTAACGTAGCCGATGTAACGAATCAGGTACAGGAGCTTGAGCACCTGAACGTCGTAGGGTTCAAGGCCCTTTGCGTCCTCGGCCGCACGGACCGCGCGGTCGACCACCTGGATGATGCCGTGCTCAAGGTCTTTGGAGATAGTATCGAAGAAGCGCCAGAACGGCACGAGCGCACCGGTCTGGTCATGCTGGATGGCCTGAGCGCTCTCCTGGAACGCGCTCAGCATGGAGCGCTCGCCCGTTGACATGTGCTTGGCCTTGACACCGTGCTTGCGCACCTCGGTCATCACGTCGGGCAGGAGCTTAAACTGGTAGCCCACAAACGGGTAGCTGGCCACAAAATCCTTGGAGTTGGCGTAGCCGGCAAGGTCGGAGCGCGAGCCACCCTCAAAGGTAAAGTTGTTTTTAAGCACGGCGGCGTCTTGCTCGTAGACCTGTGCAAGCATATCGGCCACCGGCGCGGTCTTCTCGAGCACACGGCGCTGGATGACCTCGTCCACGCTGGAGCTGGAGAGCGAAAGTCGGGTATTGAAACGGCCTTGGATCTTTGAAAAGTCGTTGCCCACGGGCAGGCTCAGGTTGTCGATGGCCTCCTGGCTCGTGACCATCACCCACACGCGGCCACCGCAGGCGGCACCCAACTCCTCGACGATGGTCTGAAGGCTCAGCATAAGGCTTGGGTCCTGGTCGTTTGTAATAAACTGACCCACCTCGTCGACCATAAAGAGCAAACGGAAGTTGCCGCCGTGGGCCGCTGCCTGAGCGTCCACGTAGTCCTTGACCTTTTTGGCAAAGACATCAGGGGCCAAAACCTCGTCCTCAGAACCCTCGAGCCAGTTCCATGCGGCCTTTTCGCTCATGCCGAGCACGCTCTGCAGCACCTCGACGACGTCGTCCTCAAAGTAGCTGTAGGTATCGCGGGTCTGGAGCCAGGACTCGCCGTTGACGCGCTCAAAGGCCTCGCGGAACTCCTGGGTCTTGCCCAGGGAATCGATGTATTCCTCGAGCTTTGCAAGCTTGAGGTCCTCGCCGTAGAAGCCGCGCGCCTCGTAGAACATGCGCTCAAAGCCGCGAAGCAGCGCCGTGGGAGCCGTATCACCCTGCTTCCACTGGCCCGCCTTGCTATCGATGTTAAAGAGGATGGCCTGCGTGGACACCGAGCAGGCGCGCTCCATGGCAGCCTCGACCATGGGGTCGACGATCTTGCCGTCAAAGTAGCGGATGGCGCTCTTGCCGCCGATCTGGCGATTCTCGAGCAGGTAGCTCAGCATCTTGAGGAAGTGCGATTTACCAGAACCGAAGAAACCACTGATCCACACGCCGATCTTGTCGGTGGACACATCGATGGCATCGCCGTAGGCCTTGAAGAACGTGGCAAAATGCCTCTGCAACTCGCGCGTCACCACGTACTCGTCAAGCTCCTGGCGGATGGACCCATCTTTTGAATCCTGGACCTTGACCACGCCGTTGATGGAGCGGTTGATGTCTTTAGCAAAGAGGTCGCGAATGATCGTGTTGTCCATGGATGCTCCTTTGGGTTTGGGAACGTTATGGCAAAGGGTTGTTACCGGCGGCAGGGACTTGCCTGCGGGGAGCCGTGCTTACGAGATATCGATGGCGCGGTAGTAGTTGTCGGCCGGCAGACGGTTAAAGAGCTGGAAAGAAGAGCCGTTGAAACTGCCCGGATAGGCGGCGACCACAGGCACCTCATCAAAATCCGCAAGCATGCAGTGGAGAAGCGTGTGTATGCGAAAGAACGGGAAAACCTCGCCCGCGCCAGTAAGGAGAACGACGTCTCCAGGCGCGTGCGGTTCGGTCTGCTCAAGGATGTACGCGGCGACTTTCTCAGGCGAGGCGAACTTGGCCACGTCCTCGAGCACGCGCTGGGTACCGCGGCGCTCCTCTTGGTGCGGGATAGCCTTGAGGACACGGCGCTTTTCGAGAATTGCCAGCACGGCGTCGTAAAGGTTCACGACCTTGAGCGTGCACGGAAGCTTGTCGGCCTCGGCATCGCGTGAAAGGGTGTCAAATAATGCACGCGCCTCAAACTCCAGCGCGGGGTCATAGCAAAAAGTGTGGAAGCCGATCTCATTGCCTATGCCCTTGTTGGCCAAAAAGTCCTCGCTGCACAGGCACTCGCGCAGAAGCTGCGCACGGCGCTCAAATTCCTGACAGGCGCGCTCGGAGCGGGCATGCGCCGCCACGACGCTCTTGCGGGAATGGATGCCGATATTGGTGGTGAGATCGGTCGCCGGGGTGATAACAGGGTCGACGGCGCTTTTGACGGGAGGCACGCTACATCACCACCCTG
>OGQI01001527.1_pt1 | contig 15660 bp, 13 predicted proteins | sample 1553171 | NCBI WGS metagenome assembly OGQI01 (sample SAMEA2579988, study PRJEB22360) | human gut metagenome | biome: human gut; feature: human-associated habitat; material: faeces | place: Denmark | collected 2008/2010
TGCGATGATCTTGTAAACCCCCCCCCCATATTTCGCCACAAGAGCTACAGCCTTAGCCACATCCATCGGACTTCCACCACCGAATGCCACGATTCCATCTGCTTTCATTTCACGGTATTTTGCTGCTGCCTTATCTACAGTATCTACGGACGGATTACCTTCTACATCAGTGAACATATCACAGCCAATTCCTGATTCGTTTACGTATCCTGCGACTTCATCTACCTTTCCCATCTTTCGAAGACGCGGGCCGGAAATGATCAATACATTTGTACAGCCGCTTTCCTTCAGAAGTTCCGGAAGCTTACGGATGCTTCCCTCCCCAAACACAATATTCTGCGGTACCTTAAACGAAAATTCTTTCATAACCTCTTCTCCTTTTTCTTTTCTTCAGAGCCACTTTTAAAACGCTCTTTGCGCAAAAAAGATGCCAGAATACGCACTATCCGTACGATTCTGACATCTTTGTCATCTTTTTCTGTGTTTATTATACACCTACGCTTTAAAAAAGCAACCTGAATTTCAGATAATTATACACACCAGTCCTCCATTACTGTCATTGACAATCTTCTGCATCGTATCCTGCAGCTTGGTCTGGCTCTCATCATTGATCACTGCCATTTTATTCCGCATACCATCCATCACCAGATCTTCCACCGATTTACCAAAGATATTGGTATTCCAAATACCATCTTCCTCACTCGCCATCTGATGAATATAAGTGATCAGGTCCTCTGCCTGCTTTTCATCTCCTACAATCGGTGCGATCTCAGTCTCAATATTTGCCCTAATCAGATGAATTGACGGTGCCGACGAATGAATCTTCACACCGTATTTGTTGCCTTGACGGATGACCACCGGTTCATCCAGTGTTATCTCATCTCTGGTCGGGCTGACTACGCCATAGCCTTTCATTTTCACACTGGTAAATGCATCGCGCACGCTCTCATACTCGTTTTTAAGCTTTGACAATTCTTTCAATTCTGCGATCAGACTGTATTCTCCGTCAATCTGTGATCCTGTCATTTCACTGAGCATCTCATAATAAAATGCTTCGTCTACATCAATCCGAATCTGGATCCGTCCGCTGTCCATGGCAATCTTCTCTACCTTAAGATCAGTAATATACGGACTGTCAGGTTTACTGATTCCTGTAGATGCATCACCCATTTCACCAACCTGATCCATCAGATTGCGGATATGTGTCGTCATATCCTGCCGGATTTTATGATCCATCGGCAGCATTTCCACCCATTTGGGAATATAAAACGCAATCTCAGATATCGGAAATGTAGCAAGTACTGCTTCCAGTATTCTCTGAATATCCTCTTCTTTCAATTGTTCACAGTTAACCGGAATTGCATGTACCTGCCAGGTTTTTTCAATTTCTTCCGCAATCTTTCTTGCTTCCGGACTGTAAGGTTTCTCTGAATTCACTACCACCACAAATGGTTTCCCGATACTCTGCAGTTCCCGGATTGTCTTCTCTTCTGCTTCCAGGTACTGTTCTCTCCCCAGTTCGCCAATGCTTCCGTCGGTTGTTACCACAACACCTATTGTCGCATGTTCATGGATCACCTTACGAGTGCCAATGCTGGCTGCTTTGGTAAACGGAATCTCCTGATCGAACCAGGGCGTCTTTACCTGACGTTCTTCCCCTTCTTCAATATGTCCGGAAGCGCCATCCACCATATAGCCTACGCAGTCAATTAACCTCACTTTCACTGCCACGTCATCCATCAGACGGATCTCTGCAGCCTCTTTAGGGATGAATTTGGGTTCCGTAGTCATAATCGTCTTCCCTGACGCTGATTGCGGAAGTTCATCTCTGGTTCTCGCCTTATCCGGTTCATCTGTCATATGCGGCAAGACAAGAATCTCCATAAATCTCTTGATAAAGGTAGATTTGCCGGTACGTACCGGCCCCACCACTCCTATGTAGATCTCACCATTCGTCCTTGCCTGTATGTCCTTGTATAAATGATTCGCATCCATCTGCTTTCTGCCCCTCTCCGTATGTGCTGTTAGAGTATATGCAGAAAATGGGACATTTAGAAGCAGAGTTTATGCAAGATTACTCCACACAATATGACATGCGGTCATCTTCCTCATACAAACGAATCAATTCCTTTAGTTTCTGATCTGCCTGTCCATAGCTTTCAAATAAAATGCCATATATGCCGTATGCTCTGGCACCTTCCACATTTTCCGGACGGTCATCTAAGAATACACTGTCTGCCGGGAAAATATTATATTTGCGGCACAGATAATGATAGCTGTCTGCCTCCGGTTTCAGAAAATGACTCTCATATGAAAATACAACTCCATCCATATATGGAAGAAATTCAAGTTTACTTTTTGTCCGCGTAAGTAATTCCTCTCCATAATTAGACAACACATAAATCTTGTACTCTTGCTCTTTGAGATCCTTAACCCACTGCATAGTATACGGAAATAACCAAATCACTTCCTCCATATGCTCATAAGCATCCCGGATCAGTTCTTCATGCTCCGGATCATTATTTACAAACAATTCCAGGAGTTTCCCTTCCGGTACCTCGCCGCGATCTGCCAAAAGCCATGTCTGACTCTCAAACATGGCTTTTTTAATGATCTGCTGTTCTTCCTCACTATAATTTTTACGATTCAGATAGCTCTGATAATCGTAGGCCGCCAATACACGACCCACGTCAAATATCACATTTTTAATCATTAATACCTCTCACTACACCGGATAGCTGCCTGTTTCTTTATCAGCCTTATCCGGATCTATCTTCGTCTGCTGTGCTTCCCGGTATTTAAAGAAATCCACTGCAACCTGCGGGAACAACGCATATGTCAGTACATCTTCATCCTGCTGGATCCACTGTTCACATTCCTTACGCAGGGTATCTAATTCATCCGGAATCAGATCTGCAGGTCTGCAGGTAATGGTATCCGGATCATCTCCCAAGACTTTTTTCTTTACTTCTTCATTAAAAGGTTTTACCGTTGCTCCGTATTTACCGCGCAAAATATCTTTCGTCTCTTTGGTTGCAACCTTATAGCGCTCACCCATCAGCACATTGAATACAGCTTGTGTACCCACGATCTGTGAAGACGGTGTAACAAGCGGCGGTTCACCCAGATCCTTTCGTACTCTCGGAACTTCTTCCAACACTTCATAGTACTTATCTTCTGCATTCTGCTCTTTTAACTGAGAAGTCAGGTTAGACAGCATGCCGCCTGGTACCTGATACAGAAGTGTCTTGATATTGACACCAAGATTCTTCGGATTTAACAGTCCACTTGCCAGTGCCTCATCGCGGATCGGACGGAAATAATCTGCAATCTCCGCCAACAATTTCTGATCCAGTCCGGTATCGTACGGAGTTCCCTTAAATGTCTCTACCATAACTTCTGTTGCTGGCTGCGAAGTACCAAGCGCAAATGGTGAAATTGCTGTATCGATAACATCTACGCCTGCTTCCACTGCTTTCAGATAAGTCATAGAGGCTACTCCCGATGTATAATGTGTATGCAGCTGAATCGGAAGATCCACAGCATCTTTCAATGCTCCGATCAGTTCGGTTGCCTGATAAGGAAGCAGAAGTCCTGCCATATCCTTGATACAGATAGAATTTGCACCCATATCTTCAATCCGCTTTGCAATTTCTACCCAGTAATCCAACGTATAGGCATCTCCCAGTGTGTAGGAAAGTGCCACCTGTGCCTCTGCTTTTTCTTTATTTGCTGCTGATACTGCTGTCTGCAGATTACGCAGGTCATTGAGGCAGTCAAATATACGTATAATATCGATACCATTGGCCACGGATTTCTCTACAAAATACTCTACCACATCGTCCGCATAAGGACGGTATCCCAGAATATTCTGTCCACGGAACAACATCTGAAGCTTGGTATGCTTAAATCCGTCACGGAATTTACGAAGTCTGTCCCATGGGTCTTCCTTCAGGAATCTGAGGGATGCATCAAACGTTGCACCTCCCCAGCATTCTACAGAATGATATCCCACCTGATCCATCTTCTCTACGATCGGCAACATCTGCTCTGTTGTCATACGGGTTGCAATCAGAGACTGATGCGCATCGCGCAGGATGGTTTCTGTTATTTTTACCGGTTTCTTTTCTATCTCTGCCATTCGTTATTCCTCCTAACGTCCATTTCTTCCTAATGATTCTGATGTCCGGGACATCTTAGAATACTCCGAATATCGCCATAAATGTTCCGGCTGCTACCGCAGTTCCGATTACACCTGCCACATTCGGTCCCATGGCATGCATCAGCAGGAAGTTGGTCGGATCTGCCTCCGCTCCTACTTTCTGTGATACTCTGGCTGCCATTGGTACTGCTGATACTCCTGCCGATCCTATGAGTGGATTCACCTTACCATGCGTTACTTTGCACATAAGTTTACCGAAAAGGACTCCGGCTGCTGTACCAAATGCAAATGCGACCAGTCCCAGTGCCACAATCTTCAATGTATCCCAGTTCAGAAATGCCTCTGCACTGGTAGTTGCTCCTACCGAAGTTCCAAGAAGAATAACTACAATATACATCATCGCATTGGAAGCTGTCTCTTGTAACTGTCTTACCACACCCGACTCGCGGAACAGATTACCAAGCATCAGCATACCAACCAACGGTGCTGTTGTCGGGAGAATCATACATACCACGATCGTTACAATGATCGGGAACAGGATTCTCTCAAGCTTCGATACCGGCCTCAGCTGCTCCATCTTGATCTTACGCTCTTCCTCCGTTGTCAGAAGCTTCATGATCGGTGGCTGAATGATCGGCACCAGTGACATATAAGAATACGCTGCTACCGCGATTGGTCCCAAAATACCTGTCTGTTGTAATTTACCTGCCAGGAAAATGGATGTCGGTCCATCCGCTCCACCGATAATAGATACAGCAGCTGCTGCTTTATCTGAGAATCCCATTGCCATTGCTCCCAGATATGCCGCAAAGATACCAAACTGCGCTGCTGCTCCAAGAAGAAAGCTCTTAGGATTAGCGATCAGCGGTCCAAAGTCTGTCATCGCACCTACGCCCATGAAGATCAGCGACGGCAGAATTGCCCATTCATCCAGAATATAGAAATAATAGAGCAGTCCTCCGGTTCCGTTTGCAGAATCTTCCGCATGCAGCATAATATCCGGATAGATATTAACAAGCAGCATACCAAATGCAATCGGAAGCAGAAGTAACGGCTCAAACTCGTGCCGGATAGCAAGATACAGGAAAAAGCAGGCGACTCCGATCATGACCAGATTGCCTCCCGTCAGATTCATAAACGCTGTCTGATGCACGAGGTTCTGTAATGTTGTTGAAATATATTCCATTTTATAACCTCCAGTTGTGTCTATTACATAACATCTGTTATGCCATTTCCTGTCATATTAATTCATGGTTGCAAGTACATGGCCTGCTTCTACAGCATCTCCTACTGCCACATCAACGCTTGCTACTGTTCCGTCTTCTGGTGCCACAACCGGGATCTCCATCTTCATTGCCTCAATAATTACCACCGCATCTCCGCGCTTTACTGTCTGTCCCACACTGGCTTCAATCTTAAATACCTTGCCTGCTGCTCCTGCCTTCACCTGAACAGATCCTGCTCCTGTGGATTTTGCAGCCGGTGCCGTTGCTGCCTGTGGAGCCTGTGCCATTACAGGTGCTGCCTGAGATGCCGGTGCTGCTGCCGGTGTCACACCACCCTTTTCTTCTACTGTTACATCATATACATTTCCATTTACTGTAATTGTATAGCTTTTCATCCTTATTCCTCCATTATCGATTCCATTTGTTTGATGGTCTTCTTCGAATACTTCTTACCACAAAGCCATCTGTTGTAGTGCCCTCTGCCGCTGCAATTGCTGCTGCAATAACTGCTACAAGCTCTTCATCATCCGTCACATTGTCTGTAACTTCTGTCATATCTGCCTGAGCGGACTCTTCTGCACCGGCTGTAACATCTTTCTTTTTAGACTTCTTATTCTTCATACGCTCCTGCATTGCCGGTATATATTTGAATAATGAAATAATCACGGAGATCAGTATCAGTACCACAAATACCGTTCCCATTCCCAGAAGTGTATTCATTCCGGCTTTTTTCAGAATCTCTCCCATTGAATAATGAGCACCTACAGTCAGGCTTTCCAGATACAGGTTCTTATCAAACACAAATTCCAATTCCGCATCACGATTCTGGAACTTCGCTTCTGTAGTCACATGCAGTTCATCCGCAGTTGCTTCGATTGTATAAGCACCGTGATCCACATACGCACCACATTCTTTTTCACCGGCCTTCCATGCCTCGACCACGCTTACAAAATTATCCGGAGTAATGGATAAGCTCATATTGGCAAGCTGATCTTCAAAAATGGACTCCCTCATTGCCTTAAGCTGTTCTACCGTCTGCTCATCCGCACTGGAACTGTAATCGATCATAAATTCCGTAATCTGCGTGATAGTCTGCTGATCATAAGCAAGCGTCTCCTTCTTACCACAACCCGCTGTAAGCAGAAGGATCATAATCAACATTCCTGTTAAAACACGAATCTTATTCTTCACTCTGCTTCACCTCTCTATACTGTTCCATGCTTCTTAAACGGACGCTCTTCCCGCTTAGTAGCAAGCATTTCAAACGCTCCGATCACATATTTTCTTGTATTCTCCGGCTGGATCAAGGTATCCACATAGCCCCTTCTGGCTGCTGATACAGGACTTGACTGAAGCTCCCTGTATTCTTCTGCCTTTTTTCTCTGCACCTGTGCTGTCTCGTCTGCATACATGATCTTTGCTGCAAGCTCCGCATCCATCATACCAATCTCAGCCTCCGGCCATGCATATACCATATCTGCGCCGACCGACTTGCTGTTCATCACAACCCCTGCACTTCCATATGCTTTTCCGGCAATCACATTGACCTTCGGTACAGTTGCATTGGCAAATGTATATACCAGTCTTGCAGAAGCTTTTGCAAGTCTCCGTTCACTTTCTTCCGATGCTTTGAATCCATTTACATTGGTCACTGTCAGCACCGGGATATGAAATGCGTCACAGAATTCCACAAATCTTGCTGCTTTCTCTGCTCCTTCTACACTGAGTCCTCCATCTGATACATTCTCTGCATTACCTTCTATGTCATAGATAACAGAACGGTTTGCAACCGCTCCCACCGTCTGACCATTCAAATGAAGGAAACCTGTCACCATATCTTTCGCATAATCTTCTTTTAATTCCAGAAAATACTGCTGATCTGCAATCTTCTCAAGAAGAAGTCCCGTATCTGCAACAGTTCCTGCAAGATCAGCACAAATGCGGTTCAGATCATCTGCACACTCTGCATAAGGTGATTCGTCTTCATTATTAGCCGGGAGCATACAGATCAGTTCTCGGATCTTCCCAAGAATCTCTGCTTCACTTCCGGTTCCATCGACTAACCCAGACTGACTGCTCTGGTACTCTGCAGAAGCTGTGTCACACTTGCTTTCACAATTTCCAGGAATCGCATTTGGAGAATTCACAAACAATTTTGCCTTCTCTGCTTCCATAAATGTAAAATCAGACAAACCTGCTGCTACAGAAAGTCCGCCACCACATGCGCCAAACACAGCTGTAATCTGTGGAATCACTCCTGATGCCATAGTCTGTTTCAGGTAAAGATTACCAAATCCATACAATGCATCCGTAGCCTCTTGCAGACGCATACCTGCGCAATCGATCAATCCAATCACCGGTGCTCCCATTTTCATTGCCATATCATATACATTAGCTATCTTTTTCGCATGCATCTCACCGATCGTTCCATGCAGCACTTCCGGATTCTGACAGTACACATAAACCAGATTACCATCAATCAGACCATATCCTGTAAGGACACCATCTCCCGGAGTCGGGGCATCCTGTAGATTAAAATCTGTAGATCTTGCCGTGATTGCTCCACCAATCTCCACAAAACTGCCTTCATCCAGCAACGCAGCTATTCTCATTACGGCTGTGCTATCTGCTGTAACACTATTCATAAAACAGCCCTCCATTCTTTTCCTTATTTTAATGCTTTAACATCCTACAGTATATCCGTTATTTTTCATGATTTCAATCTTTGGATAAAAAAAAGAGGTATTATCTGCTTTTTTTACAGATAACACCCCTGCTTTTATATTATTTCTGATTACGGAACTGAACCGGCGTCATATTGTATGCTTTCTTAAACAGACGGTTGAAGTGTTCCACGTTCTGATATCCTACGGTCAATGCAATATTTTCAACAGTCATACTGCTGCTCTTCAGCATTGCACGTGCTTTTTTCATACGTACTTTTTTAACCAGTTCCCCAAATGTTACTCCGGATTTCTCCTTGATGTACTTGGACAGATACGGCTTAGAAAGGTAGAACTTCTCTGCCAGGTCATCCAGTGTCACATCAATGTAATTAGCCTGAATGTAATTCATGATTTCAATCATACGCGGATCATTTACTGTATCTGCTGTATTAATCTGATCCAGTTTATTAACCGCTACGATCAATGCCTCGATAGAAGCTTTGATAATATCAGCATCGATACCAACACCCCAGTAGGTCTTACCCTGGCATACGATACCTACGTATGCAACTGCCTTAGAGGAAGAACCGCGTGTCAATGAATGCTCCTCGTAATATCTCAACTCATAGCTGATATTGAAATACTGCTTGATCGCATTACTTACTGCATCCAGACGTCCGTTACCGGAAGCTGTCACAATTCTTGTGTCACTGCCATGCTGGATCGTTGCGTCTGCGATAATACCGTCAGTCTGTTTGAAATGGCACTCATCAATAGCAAATACGCTCTTTGCATTGACATAGTTATCGTTAAAGATCTGATATACCCACTCCGGTGTCAGCTCTTTGTGTGCTCTGTCAGATACACCTTTAACTAGGTATCCTACTTCCTCACGCATCTTCTCTGGAAGGTTAATACCATAGCTCTGTTTCAGAATGTAGTTCACGCCGCCCTTACCAGACTGGCTGTTGATACGGATAACATCCGAATCATACTGTCTTCCCACATCCTGCGGATCGATCGGCAGATACGGAACGGTCCATTTCTCGCTCTTACCTGCGTCTCTCCATGCCATACCTTTGGCGATCGCATCCTGATGAGAACCGGAGAATGCAGTAAATACCAAATCTCCTGAATATGGCTGTCTTTCATATACATGCATTCTTGTAAGGCGCTCGTATGTCTCACGAATCTTCTTCATATCAGAAAAGTCAAGCTTCGGATCTACGCCATGAGAGAACATGTTCATAGCAAGTGTAATAATATCTACGTTACCGGTACGCTCACCGTTACCGAACAATGTACCTTCGATACGGTCTGCTCCTGCCAGCATACCAAGCTCTGCTGTAGCTACGCCACATCCACGGTCATTATGCGGGTGAAGGCTTAATACTACATTGTCTCTGTGTGCCAGATGCTTATGTACATATTCAAGCTGTGTGGCAAATACATGCGGCATTGCATTTTCAACCGTTGTAGGGATATTGATGATTGCCTTATTGTCAGCGGTTGGCTCCCACACATTTAAGACTGCATTACATACCTCTACTGCGTATTCTACTTCAGTTCCTGAGAAGCTCTCCGGACTGTATTCAAATGTAAAATTACCTTCCGTCTCATCTGCCAGTGTCTTCAACAGCTTCGCACCATCTACAGCAATCTTCAGGATCTGCTCTTTATCTTTCTTAAACACCTGTTCTCTCTGCGCAACAGATGTTGAGTTGTACAGATGAACAACTGCATGCGGAGCGCCCTTTACAGCTTCAAATGTCTTCTTAATGATATGCTCTCTGGCCTGTGTCAGCACCTGAACGGTTACATCGTCCGGTATCATATCCTTCTCGATCAATGTACGCATAAACTGATACTCTGTCTCAGAAGCAGCCGGGAATCCAACCTCAATCTCCTTGAATCCAACATCTACTAACAACTGAAAGAACTCCAGCTTCTCATCCAGACTCATAGGCTCGATCAGTGACTGATTACCATCACGCAAGTCTACACTGCACCATACTGGCGGTGCCTGAATATACTCCTTCTTTACCCAGTCATAGGTGACCTCTGACGGCATAAAATACTGTCTCTCATATTTACTGCTGTTCTTCATAATATCCTTCCCTTCTATGTAATCCAAAGCAATCTGATCGCTTAGAAAATCATATTGTATTTCGCAGGACCCAGATAAATAATCATCAATTTCTTTGTCCTTTTTTAACTATCACCTAGTCTAGCACAGGTTTACACAAAATAATAGTGACGTTTTTAATCATTTTAATTGATTTATTTTATCCATATGTACGAATTGCATCATCAATTGATACAAACACCATATGTAATCTCGTTTTGCAATACTCTCTGCTGTCTCCACTTTCCATTCTGCCAGAACCTGATTATCCAGTACAAGCTGCACTGTCCCGGCATCTGTTCCCGCCTTTACTGCTGCTTTTAATGTATCTGCCAATAGAGTGCGGTATGCCGGCTCTTCATCCTCTCGAAGAAGAATATCTGCTTCCTCTCTGTCTCTGATCTGAAGCTTCACCGTAGACACACCGCTCAGTGCACCATTTTCCGGAATACCGTCTGCCACACTTAGCTGTGGCAGACCCACATTGCCATCAAATCTCTGTTTCTTATAATACTTCAGACCATATTCCATTAGTGCTCTGGTGTCCTGCCATTTATATGTCTTGTGATTCGGCCAGCCACATGCCAGAAGTGCAACGATAAATGTTCTGTTATCCCGCTGAAGTGCACCCACATAGCAGTATCCGGCATCTGCGGTAAATCCGGTTTTCCCCGACACCGCCCCATTCATCATAGTCAGAAATGCATTATGATTGGTGCAGGAAAATGACTGTCTGTCCTCCACATCCCGGAAATGTTGCGTTGTTGCGCCGGTAATCTCCCGAAACTCCCGACTCTTCGGCGACTCCATCAGACAATACCTCATCACAAGCGCCAATTCTCTTGCCGTAGTCGAATGTGTTCCCTGTTCATCCGATGCATCCAGTCCATTAGGCGTAATATAATAAGTATCTTCACAACCAATCTCTGCCGCTTTTTTATTCATAAGAGAAGCGAAGCCCCGGACACTTCCTCCGATATGCTCCGCTATCATAACTGCACTGTCATTGTGTGATTCCAGCATTAGGGAATAGAGAAGATCTCGCAGATAAAACTGCTGTCCTTCCCTGACTCCCAGTCTGACCTTTGGCTGCGATGCAGCTTCGGCTGACGCTGTCACTATTTCCTGTTCACTCTTCATATGTTCCAAAGCCAGAATACATGTCATGATCTTCGTAGTGCTTGCCATAGGGCGTTTTACATCTCCATCCTTTTCAAGCAATACTCTTCCACTGTCGCCATCCAGCAATACCGCATATCCCGCATGAAGTCCTGCAAGCACATTTTGTTCCTCTTTCTCAGGCTCTGACAATTCCACAGTCTGCTCTGCTTTCGCTGATTCTGCTCCATGCGTTACTATTCCAGCTATTAAAAATACAGCACTGTTTATGAACATTACCATCACTGCGATATGTCTCTTATATCTGTTCTCCCAGAAACGCTTCATATGTTCCTCCGCAGCCGATTCTCAATCTATATGTATGTATCTACTGCGATATCCATTCCATGAAATACCTGACTGCTTTAAATATCCAGCTTTAACTGTGCTTCTTCTTCCGCTTCTGTTTTGAAGTTCTCAATCTGCTCTGGATTCATGCTCGGCAGATCATCCAGCGACTGGATGCCAAATCTGCGCAGGAATTCTTCTGTCGTACCAAACAGAATTGGCTTTCCCGGCACATTCATCCTGCCAACCTCACAGACCAGATTATACTCCACAAGGCGGTTCACTGCGTGGTCAGACTTCACACCACGGATCTTCTCAATCTCAAGCTTTGTTACCGGTTGTTTGTATGCAATAATCGAAAGTGTCTCTAGCTGTACGTCTGTCAGCGTGTATTTGCGAGGCTGTTTTGCAATGCGTATCAGATATTCATAACTTTCTGCCTTGGTACACATTTGAAAGGAGTCTTCCAGTTCGATGATCTTCACGCCACGCTCTTCTGCGCCATTGATCTTATCCATCATACAATGGATGATCCTTCTTGTGGTGTCCTCATCATGTCCTATCGCCAGTGCGATCTTAGACAGTTCCACTGAATCACCCATGGTAAATAAAATGGACTCAATAATTCCTTCTAATCTGTTGATTTCCACTATATATCCTCCTGCATTACATCTGCGATGTAATAACAATATCGTCAAACGGCTGTTCCTGTTCGATTGAAATCTTACCTGCTTTCATCATTTCCAGGATTACCAGAAATGTCACCACGATCTGTGTCTTGGAGCTCTGGCTGGTCAGAAGATCCCGGAAGCTGAATCTCTCATGCATCAGCGCATATGCCTCTACTTCGGTCATCTTCGCCTCGACCGTTATCTCTTCCTTCTCGATCTTACCAAACTTACTTCGCACAGGATCGATCTTATCTGTCTGCCGTTTCATTACTTCTTTAAAAATACTATGAAGCTTGCCAAGTGTCAGATCGCCAAGAAGCTCGTCCAGGTTCACTGGCTCCACGTAATCTGCCACTTCATCCGGAATGTCTGGCCCGCGGTACAGATAGCGTTCCCCATCAAGCTGACGGTCCTTCAGTTCATAAGACATATACTTGTACATCTTATATTGAAGTAGCTGTTCCACCAGTTCCTGTCTTGGGTCTTCTTCCTCGCCATCTTCATTCACTTCTTTCGGAAGAAGCATCCGGCACTTAATATCCAACAGTGTAGCCGCCATCAGGAGAAATTCACTCATAATGTTCAGATCTTCCTCTTCCATTGCCCGGATATAATCCATATACTGGCTGGTGATCTCCACAATAGGAATATCGTAGATATCTATTTTATTTTTATCAATCAGATGCAAGAGCAGATCCAGCGGTCCCTCAAACACCTGAAGCTTTACCGGTATTCCCATAGCTTATCCTCTCTTCATAGTCATTAACTCTACTATTATACTGGATTATCCACATTTTCACAAGAGTGGAATTCTAATGATACAGACACCAGTTCTGCCGGATTACAGAATCTGAGATTCACCGTATGGGTTCCAAGTCCACGGCTGACAATACCAATATGCTTTCCTTCTCTGTAAATACCGCCCGCATATTTAGGAAATAGTACTGCCTGCGGTGTAATCAGTCCGCCGATTCCGGGAAGTCCGATTATCCCTCCATGCAGATGCCCGGATAATGTCATATCCGCCCCCCACTGCTGATATACCGGCATAAATACCGGCGTGTGTGCAAGCAGGATCTGATAACATCCTTCTTTCGGTTCTCCGATTGCATCTCTCACATCCTGAATCTGCAATTTCTGTGCAAAGAATCGGGCGTAACATTTGACTGGGAGCTCCAGTCCGCTTATCTGCACCGGCACGCCCTTCATAGACACTTCTTCGGATGCACTTTCCAGCACATGGACACCTGCTTCCTGCACTGCAGCCATATATTTCTCATACCGGTCTCCGTATTCTTCTGTGCAAATGCGCATCTTCTGTTCATGGTTGCCATTAGCGAGATAGACTGGGCAGATCTTTACCAGTTGCCTGATGAGTTCCAGTGCTATCGCATCTGTCTTCGGGTTCGACCTAGTCACCAGATCACCGCCGACCAGGATATAATCAGGCTTCTCATGCTTCACTGCGCGAATCAGCTCCTGATTACCTGTTCCATAGCGTTTGCCATGAAGGTCTGATAAAAAGACAAGTTTCACTGTCGTCTGGCTATCCTGCCCTATCCCTCTTGGGTCAGGCACACAGATCCGATATCTCCTTATTAAAAATTCACTCAACTCCCGGCGAAGTTCCATAACAACAGAAAGACTGCCCGCTGTAATTGCAGCAAGAGCAGCCTCTTTGATATTCTTTCGTATTTTCAAAGATTTCCTCTTCAACTTTTTCACTGATATTCCTCCGATATGTTTATTACAGATACTTTCAGCTTATCATTGATGTTTTGCATTTTCAAGGAAAAACCGATCCATGGCCCGTTCCAGTGCATCGGTATACCGCATACGTCCCACATTTTCTGATGCTACAAGCTTCTGCCTGCCAATCTCCTTGCCGTTCAGATAGTAGACCATCTCTCCTGCCGGATCACCTTTTTCCACCGGCGCCCGAAGTCCTTTCCTGACTTCCACCTTCCGGCGTATCTGACTCAAATCTGCTCCTGTGATATCCACGTAACGGAACTCCCCAGCCATATGTGCGGACACTTCCTCCTGTATACCCCCTGTCACTGGAACTTCCGCCACATTTTTTGCATCATCCACGTAAAAAGTACATTTCCCAAATCCATAATCCAGAAGCTTCACAGCATCCTGAAAGCGGTCTTTGGAATTGTCCGCCCCCATGATCACTGCAATCAATTCCACACCATCCTTTTCAGCCGTAGCCGACACGCAGAATCCCGCATTGCTTGTAGATCCTGTCTTAAGTCCGGTTGCATAAGCATACTGTCTGATCAGCTTGTTGGTATTTGTAAGCCCGAATTCTGATGTCCCTTTTCTGGTCATATGTGTGATTGTATCCATCCATATCATGGAATACTCATGAATCTTCGGATAATAAGTGATCAGTTCTCTTGACATCAGTGCAATGTCTCTGGCTGTCGTCTCATGTCCGTCTGTGTCCAGACCATTACAATTTACAAAATGCGTATTCACCATACCAAGTCCCTCAGCCCGCTGATTCATCTGCTCCACAAATGCTTCCTCACTGCCACTGATATACTCAGCCATGGCAACACAAGCGTCATTCGCACTTGCCACAGCAATGCATTTGATCAACGTATCTACCGTCTGTGTCTCACCCGGCTCTAAAAACACCTGTGATCCACCCATGGACGCCGCATAATCCGACGTCTGCACGTCATCCTCTAATGCAATCTTCCCTTCCTCCAGTGCATCAAAGATCAACAGTAACGTCATAACTTTCGTCACACTTGCAGGCGCACGTCTGGTATCCGCATCTTTCTCCCAGATCACATTACCACCAGCAGCTTCCATTAATATCGCAGAGGGAGAAGTAATCTCCGGTCCGGATGTCTGCTGTCCTTCTGCCTGTAACGTAAATACGTTTGCCAGCTGCAACATTACTCCTGACAATAGTAATAATATAGTTAGTGGATAAATCAGAATCTTACGCATTATATACCACACCCTGAGTATTTATTACTATTGTAAGCCGCAAATGTCATAAATAGAACTTGTGATTTATTCACTCATATCTTAATCCAGATAATTTGCACTCTTCTCTTCTTTTGTGCTAAAATAGATTTTACTTTGTGCCGTACTCTGCGGCGGAATGGAGAGATCAATATGAATAAGAAAGAAATACTTGAAATACGCAAACAGTTTTCCCCGGAGAACTGTGCAATCACCCGCATCTGCGGCTGTTATGTAGATGGTGACAAGGAGAAAAAAATGGAATTCAAAGAAGCGTTCCTGTCACTTCCGGAAGAAGAATCCTTCAAATACTTTGACATTTTCAAAAAGGCCCTGTCCGGCACGATAGGCAAGAACCTGATCCACATGGAATTTC
>OGQI01001551.1_pt1 | contig 15471 bp, 19 predicted proteins | sample 1553171 | NCBI WGS metagenome assembly OGQI01 (sample SAMEA2579988, study PRJEB22360) | human gut metagenome | biome: human gut; feature: human-associated habitat; material: faeces | place: Denmark | collected 2008/2010
TGTGTTTTTTTATTATTTATTATATATAATTTCTTATCTTTAACAAAATATGTTCCCGTTTCAATAAATGAAAAATTGACACTAGCTTCTTTACATTCATTAGCTAATTTTTTTACCCATTCAAAATTACAAATTCTACTACCATTGTAATTTTCTCCACCACATATTACTTGTTCAATATTACCTAAATTTAAATATTTAAGAAGACTCACCTCTCCAATGAATGGTGCCACCATAACTCCTTTATGTTTGGCAGGAACTTTCATAAATATTGGCATACGTTCTTCTACCCTTCTTTGGTTTTCACATGTCACATTTAGTATTACATTTTCATAACCTTCATTCCAATCACTTGGTAAATTATCCATAATTCTTTCTGGTCTTTTAGTTAAAATGTAAAATTTAACATCTTTCCTTGAAGCTATCAATTGCCAAGCCTCAAAGCGCCATTCATCTGCTTCTTCTAAAAAAAAGTCTGAAGTCATACAAACTCTAATTAATTCACCACTTTTTATTTGATATTCTCCATTTAACTTTTTCTTAATAGGATAATAAAAGTTATTATTAGATTTGTATATATTTGAACCATTTTTGCCATGTTTATAATCCAAATAATACATATAACAATTTTCACATCCTTCGCTTTTCTTAATACATCCATGCCATGGATTCCAAATATCATGCATTGCTAGTTACTCCTTATAAAATAAGACTGAACAAGTTGTTCAGCCTATTTACTTCTTGGAAAATTTTTATAAAATTTTAAACTTATATCTAATGATTTATATGAATGTGTTAACGCACCAACAGAAATATAATCAACACCCAAAAGAGCGACACTTCTAACTCTTTTTAATTCCATATTACCACTTGCTTCGATTTTTTTACTATGATTATTTATTTCAACAAGTTCTTTCATTAGTTCATTATTCATATTATCAAGCATAATAATATCCGCAGAAGTTCCTAATGCTTCTAAGAATTCTTCTTTAGTCTCAACTTCCACTTCAATTTTCATTGTTTTTCCAACAGATTTTCTAACCATTTCTACTGCTTTTTCAATACTACCAACAGCAGCTATATGATTATCTTTTATCAATACTTGATCAGATAAATTATATCGGTGATTCATTCCACCACCATCTCTTACAGCTTGTCTTTCTAACACTCTTAAAAGTGGAGTAGTTTTTCTAGTATCTAAAATTTTGCATTCTGTTCCAGCCAATTCTTGAACAAATTTAGCAGTGGTTGCAGCAATCCCACTCATTCTTTGTAAAAAATTCAATGCAACCCTTTCACCACGTAAAATATCCCTCATTGGACCTTCAATACTAGCAATTACATCACCTCTATTGACAAAAGTTCCATTATCTTTGAGAATTTCCATTTTTATTTTAGGGTTAATCTGCCTAAAAACCTCTTTGGCAACATCAATACCAGATACAACTCCAGTTGCTTTAACAATAAAACTTCCCGATAACATCATATCTTTATTTATTAAATTAAAAGTTGTTACATCATTGTCATATCCATCTTCAATTAAGGCTTGTTTTATTAATTCAATTATCTTTTTATCCATATTAATTTATCCTTAGGTGACAACCTATACTTTCCTTTCTAGCCTCAGCTGCATCAGTTATCAATTTAGCAACTGTAACAATATTTAATGCTCTATAATAATCTACAGTAGTAAACGGATATTTGCACAAATTTCGATAATGTCGATTAATTATGCTTTGTGCAAGATGTAACCCATCACTATCCCTAACAATAAAAACATATTTACTCATTGTATCACGAATTTCTTCACGAATGGGGTGATAATTGTATTTGTTTACTGAATATTCAATATCTATATTCCAACTTTCTATATGCAATATAGTTTTCTGATTAACTATTTTGGCAATTCTTTTACCAAAAACAATGCATTCTAAAAGTGAATTACTAGCAAGTCGATTGGCACCATGAACTCCTGATGAACAACACTCACCATTTGCGTAAAGATTAGAAATTGATGTCTCACCATTTAAATCGATTTGAACACCGCCAATACCATAGTGTTCAACTGGAGCAACCGGAATCAAGTCATTTTCCATATGATATCCAGATTCTAAACATTTTTGGTAGATAGTAGGAAAACGTTGTATTAAAAAATCCTTTCCTAAATGTCTAGCATCAATATACACATATTGACTCCAAGTATCATACATTTCCTTCATAATTGATTGGGAAACAATATCTCTTGGTGCTAATTCTAAACGTTGATCATACTTTTTCATAAACCGTTCGCCATTAATATTTACTAAATAGGCACCTTCACCACGTACTGCCTCACTAATGAGAAACTTTTGTCCTTTAATATTTCCCGTAACATCATAAAAAACAGTAGGATGAAATTGAACGAATTCCATACCACGAAGTTTTGCTCCTGCTCTATATGCTGCAGCAATTCCATCTCCAGTTGCTCCATGAGCATTAGTAGAATCTTTATATACTGCTCCGATGCCGCCTGTTGCAAGAATAATAGACGTAGCAAAAATATTACAAAACATATTATCCATTGATATTAATCTACCACCAAAACACTTATTATCTTTTACAATTAAATCATATAGCATATAATTTTCTATGACTTGAATATTTTCACGATTTCTAATAAGTGTAATGAGAGTTTCCATAATATTTTTACCCGTTGCATCCCCCCCTGCATGTAGAATTCTTCTAGTCGAGTGTCCTCCTTCTTTAGTAAGAAGGATTTTTCCACTTTCATCTACATCAAAAGGAACACCTAAATCAATTAACATTTGCAAATTTTCAGAAGCATCATATACCAATTCCTTAATAGCCTCTTTATCAAAAAGACCAGATCCAGCTATTAAAGTATCTTCAATATGTTTAGCTAATATTTCTTCACTAGTATTTAATTCCCCTGCAATCCCACCTTGTGCAAGATAGGAGTTACTTAATCCCAATGGCTCTTTAGAAACAATAATAATATTTTTATCTTTATTGATATTTAATGCAGTATAAAGTCCTGCAAGACCTCCCCCTAAAATTAATACATCAGTTGTAATTTTTTTTATTTCACTCATTCTATTCACTCAATTCTAACATTTTATTTAAAGCTTTACCAGCCAAATGAATCGTTTTTTCATCCAAATTAATTTCTTCAAATTTTGTTCCTTTTTCTAATAATGCATTTTCAACATCAATCAAATGGGTCATTTTCATTGTTCCACAAATAAGATTAGGTGATAACTTGTAAAATTTTTTATCAGGATTATTCTTCTCTAGACTATAGATAATCCCTAATTCCGTTCCTACAATGAATTCCTTAGAATCACTACTGGAAACATAATCTAACATCCCTTTGGTAGATCCAATATAATCAGCTAATTTCAATACATCTAATCTTGCCTCAGGGTGAAGTAATACTTTAGCATTCGGATGCATAGATTTTTGCAGTTTAACTTCTCCCGTTGTTAGATTATGATGGATATGACAACATCCGTCCCAAAATTCAATTGGTTGCTCATCATTATTTAAATAATTCGCATATTTAGCTAAATTTTGATCAGGTACATACATAATTTTTTTACCTTTATAATGATTTATAATTTTTAAGGCATTAGAACTGGTTACGCAAACATCACACAAAGTTTTTACTTCAGCAGATGTATTGACATACCCAATAATAATATATTCAGGATGATTTTTTTTAAACAACAATAGATCATCATAAGAAATAGAGTCAGCCATTTTACATCCAGCATGTTTAACTGGTATAATAACTTTTTTATTTGGTGATAAAATTTTTGCAGTTTCAGCCATAAAATGAACGCCACAAAAAATAATTATTGATGCATTATTATCTTTAGCAATTTTACTTAACTGATATGAATCACCAATATAATCAGCTATGGCTTGCACTTCTGAATTTTGATAATAATGAGCTAAAATAATAGCATTTTTGGCTTTTTTCAATTGTAATATTCTATTTATAATTTCTCTATTTTCCATTTTTTCACCACTTTTTCTTATATATTATATCACTTTTTATCTATTAAAACAAATAAAATGAAAAAATGCATAAATTAATTTTATGCATTTCAAAAAACAAACAATTCACTAATTAACTAAAATACATTAAAACAGCTACTACCGCTAGTATAATCAAAACAAGAATAGAAACTTTGACAACAGATACAGGAAGTTTACCGGTAATTTTTCCTGTCTCACCATTAGAAATGAATCGATAACTTTTATTGCTATATTTATACGTTCCAATCCAAATAGGAATAAGTACATATTTATATTTAATATTGTTAAATGTAGTATTAACATTTAAATAACTCACAACATCATAATTATATCCACTTAATATTGCATTTCTGATTCCAGCATTCATTCTAATTTTTGCATTATCCCAACCCGCTTTAAGTCGTACAACATAGTGTTCAGAAGAAAAACCCGCTAAATACCTTTTATCATATTCAAAAGAATGATTTGTATCAAATGGTGCTAACGCATTAATTTCACTTTGATCAATTTTTGAACCAGCATTTACTATTAAATCATCAAATGTTACTTGTTTACTACCATGAACATTAAAATATCTAACTTCGGTTACTGTTCTACGATTTTTTCCGCTACCAACAGTTCTAGTATAGTGTTTGCCAAGTCTGCCATTATAAATTGAAAAAGTGTTACTATCAAAGGTCCAAATTGGTAAATAAACTCCATGCAATACTAAATGAGGAATTTGTTTTTTTACTTTACTTGGCACAAAAAATTTTTTCTTCATCCATAATGAATAATTTTTCTTTACTTGTTCTTCTGAAATACGAAATGGTATTACCCTATTTGGTTTAACCCCAGATAACTCTTTTGTCTCAACAACTTGATTTGATCCACAGAAAGGACAAGTTATACTAATCTCACTAGAATTCACAACATTATTAGCACCACAATTATCACAATGAACAACCTTGGTTTCTTCACTCCAATCGCTATCCTCTTGGCTTCCCTCAAAAAAGTCATTTTCTTCTTGACTACGTTTACCATCTACATTTATTTCCAAACCACAATAATCACAGTGTAAAACTCTTTTTTCCGGTGAAAATTTTATCGGTGCACCACAACTTGGACAACTATAATCTTCAGCTTCGCGGTTAGCCTCATCTATAATCACGTTTTTATCTTCTTCCATAATTATAAAGCTTTTCCACAATTTGGACAAAATTTAGCATTACCATCTAATTGGTTGCCACAATTAGTACAAAATTTTCTAGTCTGAACTGGTGTTCCACAATTTGAACAAAACTTAGCTCCTAAAACTAAAGGGTTTTGACAATGTGCACATACAGCACCACTAGAGGCAATTGATTGTTGTTGTGGTTGTGCAGTTTGATTTTGTTGTTGATTCACAGAATTCATCATGGCATTTCCCATTGCCATACCAGCACCAAACCCTACACCCATTCCGGCCATACCAGCGCCGCCATTTGGATTATTTGCGGCATCTCTAATCGCTTGTGCTGTTTGATACTGTGTAAATTCATTCATCTTACCACCAAGAGCACCCAATGAAGACCTTTGATCAATTGCTTTTTCTACTTCTTCTGGTAAAGATACGTTTTCAACTACTAAATTTACTAATTCCATTCCTATTTTTGTAAATTCATCTTTTAGACTATCTTTTACAATTTCACTTAATTCACGATATTTAGCAGGAATATCTAAAACAGGTATTTTAGCCTCACCAATTGCATCTGAAAAACCGCTAACAACAATACTTTTAAAATATTCTGTTAAAGATGAAGTTGAATAATCCCGATTTGTTCCAAAAATTTCTCTCATAAATAATGGTGCATCTTTTACTTTATAAGAATATACACCACGTGCTCCTACTCTTACAATGCCAAAATCATTATCTCTAAGGCTTACTTTAGTTGCTGTACCCCATTTTTGATTAATGAACTGTTTAGTATTGACAAAATAAACCTCTGCTTTAAAAGGTGAATCAAACCCATATTTCCAACTAGCAAGTTTAGTTATGATTGGCATATTATTAGTTGTTAATTTATGCTCTCCTTCACCATACACATCACATATTTGACCACTACTAACTAATATTGCTGTCTGAGAAGGCCGAACAATTAACTGACATCCATTCATAATCTCATCACGATCTGTCATTGGATATCTGTATATAATTGTATCGCTTGAACTATCCTCCCATTGAATTATTTTTAATAATTGTCTTCTTAAAAATCCCATATTATCCTCCTAATATATTTTTATTTATTTTTAAATTTAAGGGTTGCATGAATCGCAGTTTTCCATCCGTGCATTAACTTTTTTTGTTTATCCTCATCTATTTGTCTTATAAATATTTTTTCAACCTGATGAAGTTTTTTTATATCTTCTTTAGATTTATAAAATCCTATTGCAAGACCAGCCAAATACATTGCTCCTAAAGCAGTTGTCTCTTGACATATTGGTCTTATCAATTTTGCATCTAATAAATCAGCTTGAAATTGCATCATATAGTCATTCACACTAGCACCACCATCAACTCCAAGATATTTTATATTAAAACCAGATTCTTCTATCATGACATCCATCACATCTTTTGCTTGATATGGACTTGCTTCAATGGCAGCAACTGTAATATGATCTTTTGTTGTCGCTCTTGTTATACCAAAAATTGCCCCTCTAACGTCATTATCCCAATAAGGTGTGCCAAGGCCAACAAATGCTGGAACAAAGTATATTCCACCACTTGGATTTTCTCCTCTAATTGCTTTCTCACAATCACTAGAATTTTTAAACATTTCCATCCCATCTCGTAGCCACTGAATAGCTGATCCCGATACAAAAACAGAACCCTCTAAAGCATATTCAACCTTTCCATCTAACCCCCAAGCGATAGTAGTAAGCAATCCTTTATTAGAATAAATAATCCTATCTTTAGTATTCATTAAAATAAAACAACCCGTACCATATGTACTTTTTGTACAACCTTCATCAAAACAACATTGACCAAATAATGCAGATTGTTGATCACCAATTAATGAAGCAATTGGAATGGTATTAAAACCCATATCAATACTAGATAAAGCTGTTGCAAAACCATAAATATGGCTACTTGGAAGAACTTTAGGTAAAATTGATTTTGGTATATTAAAAAATTTTAGTAATTCATCATCCCATTCTAATGTATGAATATTATAGATAAGTGTTCTTGATGCATTACTATAATCTGTAGCATGAACTTTTCCATTTGTTAATTTCCAAAGAAGATATGTATCTATGGTACCAAATAAAATATCCCCTTTATTTGCATCATCTTGAACAGTTTTGACATGATCAAATATCCATTTTATCTTGCTTGCAGAAAAATATGGATTAATAATTAAACCAGTCTTTTTTTTAAAAAGATCATTTAATCCCCTCTCAATTAAAGTATCACATATTTCTTGTGATTGTCGAGATTGCCATACAATAGCATTATAAACCGGTCTACCTGTTTTTTTATTCCAAAGAACAGTGGTCTCCCTTTGATTTGTAATACCAATGGCCGCAATATCTGTGACTTTTAAATTTATGCTATTAATAGCATTTTTAATTGTTTGCAATGTCAATTCCCAAATTTCTTCTGGATTATGTTCAACCCAACCATTTTTGGGACATATTTGACTAAATTCCATTTGGCTTTTAGTAACAATTGTACCCCTATAGTCAAATATGATGGTTCTAGTACTAGTAGTTCCTTGATCAATTGTCAATATGTACTTATTTTTATTCATATTAATAATTCCCAATATATTAACTTTTTCTTATATTATATCACATTATTTTTGTTTTTAAAAGAAAAACACCCATCAGGGTGTTAAATTTTATTATTTTTCTTCTACTACCTTTTTCGCAATGGTCAAATCAACTAAATCCGAAAAATTTACTTTACTATCCAATTCGCCTGCGGTAATGATGATATCTTGTAATCTGTCAAATCCTACTTCTGAAAAAATTGGATTTGTACACCATGCATTAATAGAACGATACCTAGCTACTACACTAATTAATACATCTAATTCTACATCTGTAAAAAATGGTTGAATTTCTTTTGCAATTTCTTCATCAGTTGCATTTTGAACAAATTGTTGACCCCTATATAAGGCCTTTGTAAATTTTTCTAATACTTCTTTATTATTATTAAAATATTTAATGGATGTAGAATATGCAGTATAGGTTATTTCACCTGCATATTCTGCAGTTGCAGCAAGCAAATATGCCCTATTTTGATTAATTAAAGCTGTTGCAGTAGGTTCAAATAAACTAACAAAATCGCCTTCTCCATCTAAAAATGAACCTGTTAAAGCCGCAAATGCAACATCTGTTCTAACATTTACATCTTTGGTATCATCATCTTGACCTACTTCTAATCCTGCTTGTTTTAATACATACTCAAGTGTCATTTCAGGAACGCCACCTTTTCTACCACCAAGTATGGACTTTCCTCTTAAATCATCTAGAGTAAAATTTTCAATTTTTTCACGGCCAAAAATAAAACTACCATCTGTCCTTGTAAGTTGTGCAAAATTAATTAGATAATTTGTCCGATTATTTTTATATAAATAAATTGTTGGTTCAGGTCCTTGTAGACCAATTTGTACATCACCAGAAAGTAATGCTGCCGTAACTTTATCTGCTCCATTTGCATTAACTAAATCTATTTTTAAACCTTCTTCTTCAAAATAACCTTTACTTAAAGCTACATATTGTGGTGCATAAAATACTGATCTTGCAACTTCCGCTACCTTTATCTTTGTTAATTTACTATCCTTACAACCAATCATTGTAATTGAAACTAAACATAAACCTAATAACATTAAAATTTTTTTCATTAATTCCTCTTCCTTTTTATTCTTTTTTCAATTATATTGACAACTTCATACATTAAAAATGATATTATCGCTAAGACAAAAACACCCATCATAACTAAATCCATATTAAACATCTGCAACACTAAAAGCAAAATATTATTTCCTTATTTTATATAATATTATTCTATTAATATTTTATCATTTTAGTTGACCAGTCAACCAAAACGTGATATACTATTAGTGTAAAAAAATAAAAAAGGAGAAAATTAAAAAGGATTATGAAATACAACCCTAATTTAGATAGAGAGGGCAATCGAGTTCTTTATCTTGTAAATGAAATGTTACAAGACATATCTTCTTTTGTTCCTCTCGATAGTAAACTTGTCATTGTTTATAATGACAAGAAGGAAATCGAAGACTACGATTATCCTGATTTAGATGGTAATGATTTGCATTTTGCCATTTATGACGGGGAAGTAGGGGAAGAAACAACTTTAAAAAAGGGATTCTTTTATCTTCTATCTTTCTTAAACCCAGATTTACCTCACGAATCTGTGGTGTTGTTGGGGATTAGGCTTATCCAAGGACTTACCCAACTAGAACTTGCGGAAAAAATAGGAATAAGCAAACAAGCCTATTTTAATATGGAAACTGGTAAAATAAAAGTTTCCCAAAATGTAAAAGAAAAAGTTTGTTTTCTTTGCAAAGACCCCTTAGAAAGTTATAATTTTGAACCTGAAGATTTTGGTATATAAAAAAAGACGAGTAAATAAAACTACTCGTCTTTAATTTTTCCTAATATAAACATTTTATTTAAAAAAATATTTAATATTTTTTGTCTTTCTAAAAATGCCTGTTTTTTGTAAACTGAAATAATTTTCCTTCCCTCTGAAAAACCATTGTAAACATTTAAGGTTATTACAAAAATTCTCCACACTAGCTCATAAATAATTATCCAACCACTTTTAGCAATATCTGGGCGAATTGCTGAAAAACACAAAGTAATAATTAATGAAATCATAATTTTTGTAAGTGCATCTTTTGACACTACTTTTCTTTCTTCAATTGCTCCAATTTTTTTTCCATAATAATATTCTGTTTCCGCAACAAAAGAATGAAGATCGATTTGTTGAGTTTTAATTTTAATTGATGTAATATCAAAATCATTATTTGGCTGTTCAATTTTTTTTCCTATATTTTCTGCTTCATAAAAATTTAGCCATTCAATGCACTTAATTTTATTTTCTGTAAGTTTTTCTCTTTTTATAACATCTTTTTCTTTATAAAGTCGCTTATTTATTTTTTCAACATAAGCTTCACAACGATATTTTAAATTTTCTATGTTCAAAGTTTCGTTTAAATCATTTGTTAAAAAAGTTTTATCAATTGTTCTAAATTGTTTATTTACTTCATTTACTAAAGTAATTACATCATTATTTTTGTTTTCTTGTATTTTGCCGATTTTTATCATGGAAAAATAAGCAACCATAACAGTCGTTTGTGTAATTATTATATTGATCCAAAATGTAGGATTTGAAATTTTTTCTTCTGTAAAATTTATTGTCAAAATAGAAAAAATAAAAATAATAAGAAAATCTGCAAATATAATTAATCCATGAATAAGATAAGTTAATTTCTCTTTTTTCATTGTTCCATCTCTTTTCTTTCTTTTACAAGTTCTTGTTTTCTTGTTTCAACATCTACTTCTTTTTTAGCAATTTTATTTATTTCTAAATCATATAAATATTTCTTATTAATGGCAGAATCTATCACTTGTAAAATTAATCCTATTACAAGACTAAAAATAATTAACCAAATACTGTTGGCAATATCAATTGTTGGTAATTTATTAATTAAATCTTGAATCAATTGAACAAATGCTGCAAGAATTGTGACTGGAATTAGTGATGCAATTCCTCCTAAAAAAGTTTTTAAAGGACTTGGATGCAAATCCAAAATCTTCTTTTTAAAATGTTTTGCAATAAAAATTAAATAAATAATACCAGCAATACACCAAGTCAAAGATACAACTTGCTTACTTCCGATTTCAACTTTTTTTAAAACAAATAAATTTTCAATAATTAAAGTAGCTGGAAAAATATATAAAAAAATATATCCAACAAAATATAATATTCTTTTGGTAAAATAAACTTTAAAGCTATTTAACTCTTCTAATTTCTCTTTTTTCATTTTCTTTTTCCTCTACAACCTCTTTTACAGCGTTTGAAATTGGTATTTGCCCATCTTTTTTATTTTCATCTTCTGTGATAGAGCCATCAATAATATTATTTGCTGCATCTTCAACAATTTTTAATGTTTCTTCGACAAGTTTTTTTGCTGATGCATTTAAATTTGAATTGTTAAAAGCAATTGTCATTGCTTCACTTTGTTTTTTTAAAATGTCAGTAATTTTCTCAATTGTTTTTTCTGCTTCAATATATTTTGTAGATAAATTGTTTACTATTACTTCTGCATTTGTAGCATATTTTTGATACTCATCTTTTACAATTTGCAATAATGTTTGTTTATTTTGAATTTTTTTATTTAATTTTTTATTAGTAATTTTTGAAACTATTCCTTGAACAGGGATATATAATGCTCCTATTAAAGAAATGACATATGCGACTTTCTCGCTAGTTATAAATTCGATTATTGTTTCTAAAATTTGTGACATTTTGACCTCCTACATAAATTTTGAATCATCAATAAATACTGCTAATTTAATTACTGCTTGTTTTAATGTATTTAATTGTTCTTCTAATTCTTTATTTTTTTTATATAAATCTTCTATTACTTCTTCTAATTTTTGATTTTTATATTTTATTTTTTCAAGTTTTTCAAATTCTATTTTCTTGTTATCTTTGAGAACTAACAAACTTCCTTCAGAACATTTATTTTTTGATTTTATTAAATCATCTTTTATTGTGTCAAGTATTCTTTTTTCATAATTCATTTTTTTCTCCTTAAAAAAACCTAGGAATTAACCTAGGTTAGTTATTCTACTTTCCAAACTATATCTATAATTTCATTTCGACAATCCCAAATATCGTACAACGTACCATCAATTGCACAAGTTAAATGCCCATTAACTCTTATTATAAAAATTCCTACTGGATTTAAATTTAAAAATTTTTCAATAGTCATACCTTGAAAACTTTCATAACGATTTAAATTATATACACTATCTAGCAAATGTTTATAACAGCACACACACAATTCTTCACATTCAAACAGATCCCCAATTAAATCTAATTTATGCTGAATTGTATAATAATCTTCGTTTAATCCTAAAGATATTGCTCTACAGACACAGTCTTCTTCCTTGCGACCTAATGGTTGCAAGTTGAGAAATTTATACTTCATCTTCTTTTAATTCTTTCCCTAAAACTATATAATTTAAATAAGCATATACTTTTTCACTTGGGCTTAATTCGATATCATCATCTTCTAAAAATTGTTTTGCTAAATCTAAATATTTTTGTGGATCATTCCCAATATTTTTATAATCTGTTACCATAGCAAGATAAATTGCATAATACTCTTCTTCCGTAAACTCTTCAAAATTAATTCCCATTTGTTTTGCTCTACTGATAACTTCTTGCTTTGAAATTTGGAATCTATCCTTATTTTTCATTTTTTTAATCCATTTTTCCAACTCTTCTTTATATTTTAGTTTTGGATCTTCTGATGAATAATCATTATAGGATTGACCATAGTTTTCATAATGATAATCACTTCTATTATTTCCACTATAATAATCCTCCCTATTTCTATCTTTATATGTCATTTCTCCATAAATTTCATATTCAACAGGTCGATTATATTCTCTATGTTGTTCAAAACCATAATGACCATTGCTTGCTCCATAGTTGGCATCATATCTGCTATCGTATCTAGAATCATATTCTGGATGATAGTCTCTACCATCCATTGCTCTATCTCGCCCCCGTTTTGAAGATGTTACATATCCACCTTTTGAACCATATGGATTTCTTTCATCCATACCATTTGCTCTATCACGTTCACGTCTTCTACGACCACGTCTACCATCCATTTCAGGTCTTAAAAATCTATTTTTTTCCATAAAATTCACCATTATAAGACCTTATCAATATTAAGCAAAACATTACTAATTATTGAACCAACACCAGTGTTAACTACTGAAATATTTTTAACAAAATTTGTTGGAATTCCTAATACACAAGATGAATCTACTAAAAAATAATAATCAATAGTTATATTTCTGACTTCTGTAGTTGCCGTAGTAATTGTTTGAGTTGCTATTGCACCAGGAACTGCTACACCATTTTCAAATAATTGTAATGTTACATTCCCTGCAGCACTACCTGAAACATTTGCATTTAATGTTAAATGGTAAACACCTTTTTGGTTTAAACTTACACTTGTTGAATTAAAAGTAAAAGTATTTGTTTCGCAATTTTTTTTGCAGTATTTGCGATAAACTGCCCCTAAATTTACAATATCATTAGTCAATACTGTTTGACTAGTAGTATTTTTTGCCCCCAATAATAACATTTTTTATATACTCCTTTCAAAAGATAAAGAGCATAGAATTAACTATGCTCTTAAATGAGGATAATTAATCCTTTCTCTAAATTATTGAATTGTTGAAAAGCTACAATTACCTTGATTGTATGATACACCTAATGGATTACCATAGCAACAATTAGGATTTGGCACAACATATGCAGGAACTGGACAATCTTTGCCAAGTCTACGTATTAATTCAGCCGTTTGTGCTTCTTGATTAGCTGCAATATAAGCATTTTGTGCTTGTTGTGATGCAGCGAGTTGTAATGCGTTAACTTGTTGAGTTAATGCTGCAATACGTTCATCCTTAGCTTCAATTTTGTTAGCAACTAACTCTTCATGAATTGCACGATAATTTGCATTTTGATTTTCAATTAAATCGCGCGTATTCATATTCATTGTGTTTTGTAAAGCACAAGTTGATTGAGCTAAATTGTAATTTACACCATCAATTGCACGTTGTGTTTGGCAGCAACAATCTTGCAATCTATAACCTAAATCAGTAATTGCGGAACGTGTTTCATAACCATTTTGCATAATTGCTGTATTAGCACCACTAAAACCTTCACATAACGTTTGTTGAATGCCAGCTTGACCAAGTTTTAAATCATTCAATGATCCTAAAACAGCACTATTATTAAATCCAGTTGCTATATCTGCTTGTGTAGCCATTTTACCAAGTTCATAACCTACTACTTCACCATTTCCACCATTTCCGCCACCAAAGCCATAGCCACCACGACCCCAACCAAACAATAAGGCAATTAATATAATTCCCCACCATCCATCTGAGAATCCGTTGCCAAAGCCATTGCTATTATTTCCTGAAACAACTGTTGGAATTTCACCTTCAAAATAAGCCATATTTTTTCTCCTTAAAATTAAATTTATATTAAGGTTGTATGTCGACCTACAACTTAATACCCATTTGATTTAACATTTGAAGCATAGGTTGCAAGTCAAGATTATTTTGTTTAGCGAATTGTTGTACATATTGTTGAGGTGACATCCCACTTTGTTGCATTTGATTGTTTGCAACTTGAATTTGATTAAGCATTTGTTGCATTTGTGGATTCTTCATTGCCATTTGCCGAATTTGTTGCATAATTTGTTGTGGATTTTTACCCATTTGCATCATTTGACTAAATATTGTCATTGGATTATTGTTCATCTTTAGAACCTCCTACTTGTTGATTCTTTGCAAGCAATTCAGAAATTCTATTAACTTCCAATTTTAATGCTTCAAAATCTGATTTTTTAGCATAATCCTCATTTTTATCTAGTTTAACCAAATCATATGTTTCAAGAGTATATCTTCCTTGTTGGTCTGCTCTTTTTTCATATAAAAAAGTACTATTATTATCTTTTAAATAAGCAGTTTGATTTGGTTGCAAAATATAAGCCTTTGCGTCATCAATACCATTTACAAAAGAAAAAATTATGTTAGGTCTTGCTTGCTGATATTGATTTTGATAATTTGGATAAAAATTATTCCCATAAGGATTACCATAAAAATTAGATTGCATAGTTTTACTCCTTCATTTTTAAAAATCTATACAACAAAATTATAAAATGTAATCTTTTTTTAAACAATGACGCTTTTATGACAATTTAATGACATCAATAAATTTTTTTATTCTTCTGTTTACTGTTCTTGTTGAAATATTTAAAATATCGGCTACTTCTTCACAAGTATTTCGAGTATATAAAAAAATTGTCTCACTTAAATAAAAAACTCCTTTCTTAATACACAATTTTTCAATATAATTTTCATCAATATGACCATCTAAAATTTTTAGTATTTCCCCCCTAAAATTTTTCATTTTACCCCCAAAATTAATTAATTGCTATAAAAAAACCCAAAATCACTGCATAACTGTAGATTAAGTTTGTTACAATTAATAACAAAAAGTACAATAATTTTGGTTTTTTAATTTTTAAAAAAATAAAAAGCAAAAGACAAGGAACAATAATTATTTTGACAATTCCTAGCAAAAAAGGTTTATCTAACAATTGTTCCATTAACAAATTT
>OGQI01001554.1_pt1 | contig 15449 bp, 10 predicted proteins | sample 1553171 | NCBI WGS metagenome assembly OGQI01 (sample SAMEA2579988, study PRJEB22360) | human gut metagenome | biome: human gut; feature: human-associated habitat; material: faeces | place: Denmark | collected 2008/2010
GTAAAATATGGCTAAATACAGGTGGCTGTGATTATGGGGATCCGGTTTGCCTAAGGAACGATAATTACGATCTTAGAAGTAATAGATATAGAGGGACAGAAGATGGAAAAAAATCAGCTCATCCTTTCTGTAAAGGACCTCAACATCAAATTCAACCTGCGCGGCAAGGTGCTGCATGCCATCCGCGGCATCGACCTGGACATCTACCACGGCGAAGTCCTTGCCATCGTGGGCGAATCCGGCTCCGGCAAGAGCGTGTTCACCAAGAGCTTCATGGGCCTGCTGGATGCCAACGGCTCCATCACCTCGGGCACCATTGATTATTACGGTGCCGATGACGGCAAGCCCATCCGCCTTTCCGACCTGAAAAAGGAGAAGGACTGGCTGAAAGTGCGCGGCCACGAGATCGCCATGATCATGCAGGACCCCATGACCAGCCTGAACCCCCTGAAGACCATCGGCGACCAGATCATGGAAGCCGTGGAGCTGCACCAGCATCTCAAGGGCAAGGCCGCCCGGGAAAAGACCCTTGAGTACCTGCGGGACGTGGGCATTGCCGACCCCGAGGTGCGCTTTGCGCAGTATCCCCACGAGTTTTCGGGCGGTATGCGCCAGCGCGTCGTCATTGCCATTGCGGTGGCCTGCAACCCGCAGATCCTGATCTGCGACGAGCCCACCACGGCCCTGGACGTGACGATCCAGGAGGGCATTTTGAATCTGCTGAAAAAGATCAACCGGGAGAAGGGGACGGGCATCCTTTTTATCTCCCACAACCTCCATGTGGTGCGGAAGCTGTGTACCCGGGTGGCGGTGATGTGCAAGGGAGAACTGCTGGAGGAAGGGCCGGTGGACCAGGTGTTTTACCACCCTCAGGCGGACTACACCAAGGGCCTCATCGCGGCCATTCCCACCAGACGGAAACGGGGGTAAGACCATGGAACCCATTTTGGAGATTCGCCAGCTCAACAGTTTTTACCGCCAGGGCGGCAGTGCCTTTTCCCGAGGGCGGACCGTCCAGGTGCTCCAAGACATCAATGTGACCATCGGCCGGGGAGAGGTCCTGGGGCTGGTGGGGGAATCGGGGAGCGGCAAGTCTACCCTGGCCAAGTCCATTCTGGGCATGACGGAGTACCAGGGGGAGATTGTCCATCACTCCCGCCGGCCGCAGATGGTGTTTCAGGACCCCTATTCCTCCTTGAATCCCGCCTTCTCCATCCGGCGGATTGTGGAGGAACCCCTGCGGATCTATGGCAAGTACTCCGCCGCCGAGCGGAAGCGGCGGGCGGAAGAAATGCTGGAGGCCGTGGGGCTGGGACCGGAATTTCACAATCGAAAGCCCGCTCAGCTCTCAGGCGGTCAGCGGCAGCGGGTGTCCATCGCGGCGGCGATGATTGTCCAGCCCCGGCTGGTGATCCTGGATGAGGCGGTGTCGGCCCTGGATGTGACCATCCAAGACCAGATTTTGGACCTGCTGATGAAGCTGCGGCGGACGTATGACCTGAGCTATCTGTTTATCTCCCATGACCTGAGCGTAGTCCGCCATATCAGTGACAGAATCGCAGTTATGTATCTTGGAAGTGTGGTTGAGGTTGCAGAAAAAGCCCAGCTTTATTCCAATCCGATGCACCCCTATACAAAAGCTCTTCTTTCCGCAATCCCGCTCCCGGATGTGAAGAAGAAACGTCAGCGTATCATTCTGGAAGGTGACGTGCCAAGTGCCTACAATCCACCGTCAGGATGTAAATTCCACACTCGCTGTCCCTACGCAACAGACCGCTGCAGGCAGGAAGCTCCTGTACTTCAGGAGGTGGAAAAGGGGCATAAAGCAGCCTGTCACAGGGCTTTGGAGCTTGCCTGAAAATTTATTTCCTGCAATCTGCAGGCTCTGCAAATTGTGACGTACATCTTGTAGAAAGCCTTTTTAAACATGTTCTGGAGTCTGCTGAATAATTACATATCAGGAAGGATACTACCGGTTTCCAAAGAATTCCATTAAAGGGATATCTTCGGGAAACCGGTATTTTTTTAAGCTATTTTTGTTTAATTTGACGTTATTTTCGTTGCTTTATTGAAAAATATTTCATTTTTTGCTAAATTATATATAAATATGGAGTATTCTGATTTTGTTTAGAAATACTCCAAAATTTCGAAAGGGGATGGAATGGTGGAAAACAGAAATAACAGGTTGCTGAATGCGAAATTAAACAAGTATATCGTTCCAGGTATTATGATGTCGCTGGCACTTCAGCTTGGAAACATTGTGGACACCATCTTTGTAAGTAATTTAATTGGTGTAGAAGCAATGTCCGCAGTCACAATGAGTCTTCCGGTTGAAACGATAGTTCAGCTTACTGGTTACTGCCTGGGTGTGGGAGGTTCCATAGCCGCAGGAAATATGCTTGGTAAACGTGACAAAGAAGGGGCTTCGAGATTGTTTTCAGCCACTTTCATCGTCACACTCGTGGTGGGATTGCTGTTTTCACTCATTGCATTTCCTGCCGCAGGACCTATTGCCAGATTTCTGGTATCTGGAGACGGAGTTTTGACAACTTATACAAGAGACTATATCCGCATCAGCATGTTAGGTGCACCGGTAATCGGAATTGGTCTGATGATGGTAAATTACCTTGGGGTGGAAAACCATCCGGAGCTTGCTTCTGTTTATCTGATCGCTGCCAATGTGATAAATCTTGTGCTGGATTACATATTTCTTAGATTTACACCACTTGGAGTCACAGGTGCATCCTTATCAACGGTACTTGGCTTCCTTTTTGCCATGGTGGTTTTCCTTTTCTATATTCGCTCAGATAAGAGGAATATCAGTTTCGTGCGGCTGAATGCAAAGGATTTCGGAATCGTGAAGGAAGCGGTGGTTACAGGTGTGCCCATGCTTGTTTTCATGGCAACCAATTTTGTAAAAGCCCTTGGCCTGAACACCATCATCATGAATCAGATCGGGGAAGACGGAATGGCAGTATTTACGGTCTGTGACAATGTTTTGCTGATCGTGGAAATGCTTACAGGCGGAATCCTTGGTGTAATTCCTAATGTTGCAGGAATTCTTTTTGGAGAAAAAGACTATGTGGGAATCCGTGTCCTGTGCAAAAAAATGCTGAAATACAGCTACATCGTGCTGGCAGTCATATTCGTTCTGATCATGCTGTTTACAGAACAGATCACCATCATGTTCGGAGGCGGCGGAGAGCTGGGACGGGAGATGGTTCATGCACTGCGTATTTTTGCTCTGTGTGTAGTGCCTTATCTCTGGAATAAATTTACCGTAAGCTATTATGAATCTATTGAAGAGACTGCAATTGCAAGCTTTGTTACCTTCCTTGAAAACGCAGTGGCAGTTCTTCCTGCAACATTTATAGGAATTTCTATCTGGAAACAGATTGATGGAATCGGTACAAATGGAATTGGTGCTGCATTCGTTGCCACAGAGATCATAACTCTGATCGCAGCCTGGATTTTCCGAAAGATCAAACACAAAAATTCTACTTTTTATATTGTTCCGGACCAAAATCCCGGAATCAATTTTGATTTTTCCATTAAGAGCACCATGGAAGAAGCTGGCGCAGTTAACAGAAAAATCCTGGAGTTCTGCAAGGAAAACGGTGTATCCGGAAACAGAGCCAATCTTGCTGCCGTGTGTGCAGAAGAAATGACTGTGAATATCATTAAATTTGGTGGAAAAACTTCCAACTGGATCGACATCAATCTTTGCCTGGAGGATGACATTTGCCAGTTAAGGATAAGAGACAACGGAGTGAATTTTAATCCGTTGGAATACAGCTATGACCATGAGGAGTTTGATATCCATGGAATTGAGCTGGTGAAAAAGATTTCAAAATCAATGGATTATATCCGCGCAATTGATATGAATAATACTATAATATCATTTTAGGAGGTGCAGGAAATGTCTGACATTAACGAAAAGAGCAATTTTGTTTTTGAATTTCAGCCTGTGACAAAGCTGTTTGAAGAGCAGGTGCGGCTTCATCCTGACAAATGTGCTGTAGCTTCCAGCAAGGAAAGCTTTACCTACGCACAGCTGAATGAAAGAGCAAACAGAATTGCGAATTCTCTTATTGAAAAAGGCGTTGGCTGTGAAAAAATCGTAGGTGTGGTACTGGAGCGCTGTTGTGACTTTTACGCAGTCCGTCAGGGTATTTTGAAGGCTGGTGGTGCATTTGCTGTTGCAGCTCCGGATTATCCCGATGACCGTGTGCAGTTCATTTTTGAAGATGCAGGAGTTCCCTTTATTATCACCACAAAGGAGATCCAGAAGGAGCGCCAGGAGCTGTTTTCCAGGCTTTCCTGTACGGTGCTTCTGCTTGAAGAACTGCTGGAAAATCCAAATGCCGGGAACCCGGATACCCAGATTAAGGAACATGATCTTTGCTACTGTATTTACACCTCCGGTTCCACGGGAAAACCAAAAGGTGTTATGATCGAGCATATCAACCTTGCCAATTTTGTAAATCCCAATCCAAAGAATGCAGAAACCTATGGCTATGTAAGCAGGGGAAGCGTTTCCCTTTCCATGGCAGCCATGACATTTGATGTTTCGGTATTGGAGGAATTTCTCCCTCTCACCAATGGAATGACCGCAGTGATCGCAAGCGATGAAGAGATCCTGAATCCCATTATGCTCGGAGATTTAATTGTAAAAAATAAAGTGGATATTATGACCACAACTCCTACCTATCTTTCCAATATGATCGATCTGCCCCAGCTTCAGGAAGCAGCTGCCCAGATCAAGGTATTTGACGTAGGAGCAGAAGCATTCCCGCCTGCACTTTTTGACAAGATTCACGCAGTAAACCCGGATGCTTATATTATGAACGGCTATGGACCAACCGAGACTACCATCAGCTGTACCATGAAGGTGATCACCGACAGCAAAAATATTACCATCGGAGAGCCAAACGGCAATGTTCAGGTGTACGTGGTTGACAAAGAGAACAGGATCCTTCCGGACGGAGAGACCGGAGAGCTTGTAATTGCAGGTCTTGGAGTAGGTCGTGGCTACATCAATCTGCCGGAGAAAACAGCAGAAGTTTTCATCACTCTCAACGGAGAAAGAGCCTATAAAACAGGCGATCTTGCAAAGATCACTCCAGATGGCGAGATCGAATTTTTCGGAAGAATTGACAATCAGATCAAGCTTCGTGGTCTCAGAATCGAGCTTGGTGAGATCGAGGAGGTTGTTAACAGCTTCGAAGGAATTATCACCAGTATTACAGTACCGGTGGATAATAAATATCTTTGCTGCTACTTTATGGCAGACCGTGAGATCGATGTTGAAGCGCTTACCGCTTATGCGTCAGAATCCCTGGCTCATTACATGGTTCCGGATGTTTTCATCCAGCTGGAAAAAATGCCTTTAACCCAGAATGGCAAAATTGACAAAAAAGCATTGCCCAAGCCGGTGGCGCAGCCCAGAAATCTGAAAGAGCCGGAAAATCCAATGCAGAAGAAGATTTTTGACATTGTGGCAAAAGTAGTAGAAAACGACTTCTTCGGAATCGACACCAGCTTTTATAAGGCCGGCCTTTCCTCCATCAGTGCAATGAAGCTCTGTGTTCTGATCTCAGAGGAATTTGGTGTTACCGTAAAAACAAGCGATATCCACGAAAACAATACCGTGGAGAAGCTGGAAAAATATGTCATGCTGGCGCCGAAGCTCAGAACCTACGAAAAGAGAGAGGTTTATCCTCTTACCGGTTCCCAGAAGGGTATTTTTGCAGAATGCAGCAAAAATCCTGAGAGTACCGTATACAATATCCCCTTCCTTTTTGAACTGGATCCAACAGTGGATACCCGGAAATTATCCGATGCAATTGCCAGAATGGTAAGCGCCCATTCCTACCTGCTTACACAGGTATATCTTGACGATAATGGGGAGATGGTACAGCGCCCTGGAAATGAGACATTTGTGCCGGAAGTGATCGAGACCACAAATGAGAAATTTGCCAGCCAGAAGGAAAGCCTTGTACGTCCGTTTAAGCTGGAAAAGGGACGTCTCCTTCGTGTGGCAATTTATGTGACAGAAGATAAGAAATACCTCTTTACTGATTTCCACCATATTATTGCTGACGGCAACTCCTATGATATCATTTTCGAGGATATCAATAAGGCCTATATGGGTGAAAAACTGGAAAAAGAGTCCTATACCGGATTTGATGCGGCCCTTGACGAAGAACAGCAGATGAAAGAGGGCAAATACAAAAAAGCTGAGAAATATTATGACAGTATTTTTGAAGGAATTGAAACGGAATCCCTCCCTATGCCAGACCTGAATGGAAAAGCTCCTGAAAAAGGTTATCTGGAGAAGACCATGGGTCTGAAAGAAGAGGCCATTCTTTCCTATTGCGAGAAGCTGGGTGTTACCCCGAATATTTTATTTACAGGTCTGTTCGGCATCCTTATGGCAAAATACTCCAATGCAGAGGACAGTCTGTTTTCTACTATTTATAATGGACGAAACGATTCCAGGCTTGAAAACACAGTCTGCATGCTGGTAAAAACCCTTCCTGTTTATTGCAAATTCGACCCGAAGACCACCGTACAGGCGTATATGGCAGAGCTTTCCGAGCAGATGCTGTCCTCCATGGCAAACGATATTTTCCCATTTTCCGATATTTGTGCAAAATACGGGCTGAATTCGGATCTTACCTTTGCATACCAGGCAGAGTTAAGCGACGATTATCCAATTGGAGACACCATTGCCAGAGGCCACGACCTTTCCCTGGATATGGCCAAAATGCCTCTGCTGATCCAGGTAAGAGAGTACAACCACACTTATGTGCTTACAGCAGAATACCGCAGCGACATGTACAGCCAGGCCTTTATTGACGGAATCCTGGATTCCTATGAAGCTGCCATGAGCTCCATGCTGAAAACAAAATATGTTTCTGAAATCTCTGTGATCTCTCAGAGTGGGGTAAACAAGATCGCAGAATTCAATCATACAGAAAACGAATTTGACAGAAGCAAAACCATTTCTGACATGTTCGCTGAATTGGCAGAGACCATTCCAGACCACACCGCAGTGGTATTTAAAGACCGGAAATATACATACAAAGAACTGGACGAGCTCAGCAACAGACTTGGAAAATATATTGCATCCCAGGGAATCGGCAGGGAGGATGTAGTCTCCATTCTGATCCCCCGCTGCGAATACATGGCCATCGCACCAATGGGCGTGATCAAAGCCGGTGCGGCATACCAGCCTCTTGACCCTACTTACCCGAAAGACCGCCTGATGTACATGCTGGAGGATTCTGCTGCTAAGCTTTTGATCGCAGACAGAGAGCTTCTGCCGCTGGTAGACGGCTATCAGGGACCTGTTTTATTTACAGATGAGATCCCACAGCTGGAAGAGCGTGATGTGGAACTTAAGAAGCCAGAGCTTCATGATCTGTTTATTTTACTGTACACTTCCGGCTCCACCGGCGTGCCGAAAGGCTGTATGCTGGAATATGGAAATATCACTGCATTCTGCCACTGGTACAAAAAGTATTACCAGGTAGATCACAGCTCCAAAATAGCAGCTTATGCGTCCTTTGGATTTGATGCTTCCATGATGGATATTTACGGTGCAATTGCAAACGGTGCAGAGCTTCACATTATTCCGGAAGAAATCCGTCTTGATTTTATTGCACTTCAGCGTTATTTTGAAGAGAATGGCGTTACCCATTCCTTTATGACTACACAGGTGGGAAGACAGTTTGCGATGGAAATGAGCTGCGAGAGTCTGCAATATCTTTCCATAGGTGGAGAGAAGCTTGTTCCTATGGAACCGCCGAAGGATTATAAATTCTTTAATGCGTATGGTCCTACAGAGTGCACAATTTTTACAACTGTATTTGAAGTGGATAAATATTATTCAAATATTCCAATCGGAAAAGCGCTTGATAATTTCAAGCTTTATATAGCCGATAAGTTTGGTCATCTGCTTCCATACGGTGCCTGCGGTGAACTGATGATCTCCGGATGGCAGGTTTCCAGAGGCTATCTGAATAAACCGGAGAAAACTTCGGAAGTTTATACGAAGAATATTTATGACGATGCAGAAGGTTATGAAGTTCTGTATCATTCCGGTGATGTTGCCAGATATCTTCCGGATGGAAACATCCAGATCATTGGAAGAAAAGACTCCCAGGTTAAGGTCAGAGGCTTTAGAATTGAGCTTTCCGAGGTTGAGGAGGTCATAAGAAGATACGAAGGCATAAAGGATGCAACCGTAGTGGCTTTTGACGATCCAAATGGCGGCGGAAAATATATTGCAGCTTATGTGGTATCTGACGGTCAGGTTGACATAAATAAGTTAAATGATTTCATCAAAGAAACCAAGCCTCCATACATGGTTCCGGCAGTTACCATGCAGATCGACAAGATTCCGCTGAACCAGAATCAGAAGGTAAACAAAAAAGCCCTTCCACTGCCAGAGCGAAAAGTGGAAGAAATCGTGAAACCGGAGAATGAGACTCAGCAGAAGCTGTTTGACTGTATTGCTGAGGTTCTTGGCTATACCGAATTCGGCATTACCACAGATATTTACGAGGCAGGACTGACCTCTATCACTGCTATTAAGCTGAATATCCTTATTTCCAAAGCTTTTGACATTGTGATAAAAACATCTGACATCAAGGATCACCCAACCATTCAGATGTTAGAGAGCTTTGTGAAGACTGCCGGAAAAGAAACCAAGAGGGAAATCCAGGAAAATTATCCTCTCACCAATACTCAGGAGGGAATTTTCATCGAGTGTACAGCCAATATGGGATCCACCATTTACAACATTCCATATCTTCTGAAGCTTGACAAAAAGGTTGACCTGGATAAGCTGGCAGAAGCAATTGACAGCACCGTTGCAGCTCATCCTTACCTGAAAACCCGTCTCTTTATGAGCGACGAAGGAGAAGTCCTTCAGAAACGTAATGATGCTTTCACTTATAAGACGCAGATTATAAATGGAATGAACCGGGAAACTCTGGTTCGTCCGTACATGCTGTTTAATGAACAGCTTTTCCGCTTTGAGATTCACAGAACCTGTGATGGAAATTATCTGTTCCTTGACATTCATCATATTGTTGCAGATGGTACCTCCCTGGGCATTATCCTGAACGACATTAACAGGGCTTACAGCGGAGAAAAGCTGGAAGTGGAAGAGTATACTTCCTATGATCTGGCCCTTGATAACAGGGATGCTCTGGCAAGTGATGCTTATAAGAATGCAGAGAACTACTATAAATCCGTTTTTGAAAATGCGGGCGGAAGCATCAACTTCTATCCAGACAAGAGCGGAGCAGCTCCAACCGCAGAGATGTATCATCGTGAGACCAGTGAGTTCTCCGTACAGGACGTGAAGGCATTCTGTAAGAAGCACGGAATTACAGAGAATGTATTCTTTATCTCTGCTTTTGGTATTACTCTTGGAAAATACAATTTCAGGAAGGATGCGGTATTTACCACTATTTACCACGGCAGAAACGATTCCAGACTTTCCGATACCGTGGGTATGCTGGTAAAGACTCTTCCCGTTTACTGTGATTTCTCAGGAAGCACTGCGGATTGCCTGAATGCTGTCCAGCAGCAGCTGATTAATTCCATGAACAACGATATTTATCCGTTCTCCCAGATCAGCCATGAGTTCAACATCAAGGCAGATGCCATGGTGATCTATCAGGGCGACAACTTCGCCTTTGATAATATCGGCGGGGAATATGCGCAGGAAGAACCTGTTCAGCTGAATGCGGCAAAGGCACCTGTTTCCATCAGTATTTCAATTGAGAGAAATAAGTTTGTCTTTGAGATTGAGTACAGAGGCGACATGTACAACGAGGAAACCATCAAATACCTTGCAGATAACCTGGAAACAACGGCAGATGGAATCCTGAGAGAATACGAGCCGGCAGACATCAGACTGATGTTTGAGGAAGAAACCAAAATGGAAGATGATCCTTCCCATGCCGGAAAGACCTTTGTAGACCTGTTCAGGGAAGCTGTTGCAAAATATCCGGACAGACCGGCGGTAAAAGACGGAATGGGCGAGCTTACCTATAAAGAACTGGACCATATGTCAGATTATGTTGCTCAGAAGCTTACGGAAAATGGCTTTGGCAGGGAAAAGGTTGCAGGTATTCTGTGCGGAAGAACAAAGGAATATGCCGTAGCTTATATCGGTGTTATGAAAGCCGGCGGTGCGTATGTTCCATTGGATCCGGAATATCCGCAGAGTAGAATTGAGTACATGCTGAAGGATTCCGAGGCAGAAAACCTGCTTGTAATAGACCGTTACCGCAGTCTGGTAGGCTTCTACGACCAGAATGTGATCAGCCTGGATGACGTGGCAGCAGAATCCAAAGACTTTGCACTTTCTGTAGAGCTCACAGCTCCGAAACCAGAGAACCTGGCTTATATGATCTACACATCCGGTTCCACCGGAAAACCAAAAGGTGTTATGCTTGAACAGCGGAACCTGCTGAACCTGATCGAGTATATCCTTATGACAAGAAAACTGACACCAGATGATATTGTGGCAGAGTTTGCAAGCTTCTGCTTCGATGCATCCGTGATCGACCTGTTTGCTCCGCTTACTGCAGGCGCAGTACTGTACATTTTGCCAGAGAGCATACGAAAAGATGCGGTTGCTGTTGGAAAATTCATAAAAGAAGAAAAAATTACCACAGCTACCTTCCCAACTCAGATGGGCGAGTTGGTTGCAGAGCTTCTTGACGATGCTCCGAGCCTGAAATTTGTCACCCTGGGTGGTGAGAAGTTCAAATATTACCGGGATAGAACTTACCAGATGATCAATGGCTACGGTCCAACGGAGAATACTGTTTCCTCCACAGAGTTCTGGGTTGACAAACAGTACGACAACATCCCGATCGGTAAGTCACAGCGGAATATCCGCAGCTACATTGTGGACGAAAATATGAAACGGCTTCCGGTAGGCGCTTCTGGTGAGCTTTGCCATGCCGGACGTCAGATTGCAAGAGGATATCACAATCTTCCTGAGAAGACGGCTTCCGTATTTGTGGAAAATCCGTTCTCCGTATGTGACGAGGACAAACGTCTTTACAGAACCGGTGATATGGTCCGCATGAAAGGTGACGGAAATATTGAATATATCGGAAGAATCGATTCCCAGGTAAAGATAAGAGGATATCGTATTGAACTTGGTGAGATCGAAGGAGCTCTTCTGAAGCACGATAAGGTGAAGAATGCTGCTGTTATAGTGATCGAAAAAGGCGGAAACAAATATATCACAGCTTATTATACTGGTGAAATCATTCCGGAAGATGAGCTGAAACTGTTCCTGAACCCGCTGATTCCGGATTACATGATGCCATCCTTCTTTGTCCATCTTGAGAAAATGCCGGTGACTCCTGGCGGAAAGATAGACAAAAAGGCGCTTCCGGTACCAGAAGTAACCACCACAGCAAGCACAGCCTATGTGGAGCCTGTTACCGCTGTCCAGATTAAACTTTGCGAGATATTTGAAAAAGCACTTGGCATTGAAAAAGTAGGAATTGAGGACAACTTCTTCGAACTTGGAGGCTCCTCACTTACTGCATCAAAAGTTGCTGTTATGTGCCTTTCCAAGAATATTTCCATTGTATATGCAGACATTTTCAAATATCCGACCATCCGTGAGCTTTCTGCAATCGTGGATAACAGTGAGGCATTTGAAAATCCGCAGAGTGAGAACGAATTCTCCAGCTACAATTATAACCGGATCCAGAGCGTGATCAGCGGAAATGTAGAAGAAAACGTAAACCAGGTGACAAAGGAAGAAATTGGTGATATCATGATCACAGGTGCAACCGGCTTCCTGGGAATTCATGTTCTGAAGGCTTACCTGGATAATTATGACGGTAAGGTTTACTGTCTGGTACGTAAGGGTAAATATGAGTCCATGGAGAAACGAATGATGCATATGTTGATGTATTACTTCGATAATCCGTGCCAGGAACTGTTTGGAGAGCGTATTATCTGTGTGGATGGCGATATTACCTCGAAAGAACAGGTGGAGAAATTTGCAGATTACAAATTTAACACCATTATTAACTGCGCAGCCTGCGTAAAGCATTTTGCAGCTGGTGATGTACTGGAGAAGATAAATGTACACGGAGTGGAAAATCTGATTGAATTCTGTAAAAATAGTGGACGCAGACTGATCCAGATTTCTACTGTTTCTGTTGCCGGAGAAGGTTCCGATGGTGTTCCGCCAATGTCCAGAGTCTTTAATGAAAACGATCTGTATATTGGACAGAACATCACAAATGAATATATCCGCACAAAATTCCTTGCAGAGAGAGCTGTACTGGAAGCTGTTTCCAGTGGGCTTGACGGAAAGGTTATCCGTGTAGGAAATCTGATGAGCCGAAATTCAGATGGTGAATTCCAGATCAACTTTATTACAAACGGATTCCTGCGAAGCCTGAGAGGATATGAGGCAGTTGGTAAATTCCCAATTGGGGCTATGCACGAAGTTACAGAATTTTCACCAATTGATTCTACTGCACTTGCAGTGTTGAGACTGGTGCAGACAGACCGGAGATTTACCGTATTCCACGCTTGCAACAGCCATCATATCTATATGGCGGATCTGATCTATGCAATGCGGAGCCATGGATTTGACATTGACATTGTAAGTGATGAAGAGTTTGAGGCTGCAGTAAAAGAATTTGCAAAGAACAGTGATGATTCGGATGTTGTTTCCGGACTGATCGCGTATACGGCTCATAATGAAAATGAGATCTATACCCTGGATTACAGCAACCGGTTTACAGCACAGGTTCTTTACAGACTGGATTACAAATGGCCGGTTACAGATGACAGATATCTGGAAAGCGCTATTGAGGCACTTGACAGACTTGCATTTTTTGATTGATGATGGAACAAAGTTACTGCCCACAGATGAAGTTTTACATACAGCTGGACAGTAACTGGTTTACTCAGTGGGCAGGGTGGGAACTCGTGTTGGAAGTCCCCTCCTGGGCCTGCTGCGTGATAACCCCGGAAACCCGTTGAGCGTGTTTCCTGTAACTTAAAGGAGGAAATTGTAATGGAAATTGTAAGTAAGACAGAGGGCAGCAAGGTAACTATGGAGATCACAGGATGGCTTGACACCCAGACTGCACCGCAGCTGGAAAAGGAGCTGTCAGCACTTGATCCTGGTACAACCAGCCTGGTATTTGACTTTGCAAACCTGGAATATATCTCTTCTGCCGGACTTCGTCTGGTAATCGCCGCTTATAAGAAGATGGCAGGCAAGGAAGGCTTCAGGATTGTAAATGTTTCTGATGAAGTGTACGATGTTTTCAGCCTTACCGGATTTGATCAGAAGATTAATATTGAGAAGAAATAAAGGCTGAATTCGTGCATGGCGAAGCGCATTGCATGTCACAGGCAACATTCCGCGAGGTGCTTTTTGGACAAAAAGTTCACAGAAAACTCGAGAATTGCTGCGTATTGCTGTAAGCGAAGTGAACAGCAACCTGTCTGGAGCAGGCCTGGGGAATCTACAGTTGCTACCCGGTGCTTTTTATAGTAAGAAATGATAAAATTATATAGAATCAATATCAATACTCTTGAGGATCCCTTGCAGAATGAAAGTCTTTTGGAACAAGTTGGACCAGAGAGAAGAAAGAAGGTCATCCGGTATCTTCAGCCGGATGACCGAAAAAGGAGTCTGGGCGCAGGAATTATGATCCGGAAGATCCTGAATGGGAACGGACTTTCCGAAAGCAGCCTGAAATATTCCGAAAATGGGAAGCCTGTGGCGGATCATCTCCATTTTAATATCTCCCATGCCGGAGACTATGTGGTGGGAGTGGTGTCGGATGATGAAGTGGGATGCGACATTGAGCGGAATGTCAATGCGCCTCTGGAAATTGCGGAGCATTATTTCCATTCGACAGAGCGGGAATATATAGAAGCTGCTTCTGACCCGGGCAAAGCTTTTTTTACACTTTGGACCTTAAAGGAAAGTTATATGAAAATGACAGGCAGGGGGATGAGCCTTCCGCTTGATTCTTTCGAGATCATTCGAAAAGATCAGGGCTTTGTTCTGGGAAAATCACCGAAAAGACCAGGCTTTTTCAGGACAATGGAATTTGAGAATTATATTTTCTCAGTGTGCATGGAAAGTGATTTTTCTTTGCCGCCCAAGGGCTTTACAGAGCTTCTGTGACACTACTGCCTTTTGCTGCTATCCAGCATGGATTGGAGCTTATTTTTAGTCAAAAAATCCTTAAGAATTATATGCAAAAGACTTGACGGATATGTCCGCTGTGTGGTAAACTGTACAAGCGACATGGAAGTTAGGTCTTTTTTTTATGCCGAAAAACGGTGGCGGATACACCGAAAAGGCTGATTTAAGACCATGCAAATGAAAACACTGGAGGTGGAAGTTGTGCGCGTTAGGATTACATTAGCATGTACAGAGTGCAAGCAGCGTAACTACAATATGACCAAGGAGAAAAAGAACCATCCTGAGAGAATGGAAACCAAGAAATATTGTAAGTTCTGCCAGAGACACACAATGCACAAGGAAACAAAATAGTCACTTTAGATTGTGAGGTTAGGCTATGCAAGAAAAAGAAAAATCTGCAGGCAAGACCGCCAAGGCTAAGGAGCCGAAGAAATCCTGGTTCCAGGGGCTGAAGGCAGAGTTCAACAAAATTGTCTGGACAGACCGCGATACACTGATGAAACAGTCAGTTGTTGTTATTGTCATAACCGTAATTCTCGGTGCGATCATCAGTGTGATGGATGCAGGCATTCTGGAATGCATTAATCTTTTAATCAAATAAGGACAAAGGTGATTGTATGTCAGAAGCAAAATGGTACGTTGTCCATACCTATTCCGGTTATGAGAACAAGGTAAAGGCCAACATTGAGAAGACAATTGAAAACCGACATCTTGAGGATCAGATTCTGGAAGTACGGGTTCCTCTGGAAGACGTTGTGGAGATGCGTAATGGTGTTTCCAAGCAGGTCCAGAGAAAAATGTTCCCAAGCTATGTTCTTATCAACATGGTCATGAACGACGATACCTGGTATGTTGTCCGGAATACCCGTGGAGTGACTGGGTTTGTTGGTCCGGGATCCAAGCCTGTACCGCTCACAGAAGAGGAAATGAAGGCGCTGGGCATCAAAGATGAGACTGTCCGCGTTGACTTCGCTGAGGGCGATACCGTAGTAGTAACAGGCGGAGCCTGGAAAGAGACTACAGGTGTTGTGACTGCCATCAATCCGCAGAAACAGCTTGTAACGATCAATGTAGAGATGTTTGGACGCGAAACACCGGTTGTGATCAGTTTCGCAGAAGTTCAGAAAATGTAACAGACAAAGGTAACACAATATCGTGGGAGGGACATACCCCCGCCAATACCACATAGGAGGTGCCGAAAATGGCAAAGAAAGTA